>Ga0131853_10002674_pt1 | contig 31915 bp, 21 predicted proteins | sample TergutLab28metaG_FD_92764 | JGI IMG/M metagenome (GOLD analysis project Ga0131853, IMG submission 92764) | Labiotermes labralis P1 segment gut microbial communities from Petit-Saut dam, French Guiana - Lab288 P1 (version 2) (version 2) | ecosystem: Host-associated > Arthropoda: Insects >... | reverse complement strand
GCAAGGTTATGGTAGGAGCAATAGTGCAAGGTTATGGTAGGAGCAATAGTGCAAGGTTATGGTAGGAGCAATAGTGCAAGGTTATGGTAGGAGCAATAGTGCAAGGTTATGGTAGGAGCAATACCCTTATCTCTTCTATTATTCGTAAAAGTTGATTGAGTTTGAATTCTTTGTGCTTGGCCCAAAGGCGTCACATGTTCCAAACTTTTATAAAATGCAAGTGTCTTGAACAATTACTTCGCCGGGATCCACTGTTACACATTACGGCAACCCTTTCCTTTCGGAGAGGTAAACAACCAAACAACTTCATTAAGTGTTATGGAATTGCTACAGTCGGGCCCATTAATATAGCCTCGCATTCAAGGTCTAAAATTGTCAATTTTAAAAGAATACGTGTTTACACTTACGCCATTCTGTTGCACTTCCATACTTACAATTCACTAAGTTTAACATATATTTTTTTCCATCGTGTCCATAACAGATAATTCTTCTCATTGCCCATGATTAGAAATGTATTCTGATTGTTCTTAACCCTTGTAGGAAAAGGAATCAGTTGATACAAATTGTGAACAACACTATACAATAAACGGGATCTTAAGACGTACCCTAAACCGTGGTCATTCACCAACACATCAGTACTAATAACGTTCTTTAGTGTATGTTCATAAGCGCATTAGTGTATGTTCTTAAGCGCATTAGTGTATGTTCGTAAGCGCATTAGTGTATGTTCGTAAGCCACTCTTGCTGTGGAAAGTAAGGACAGATCATGAGAAAGTATCGAATGGGAGTTCTGAAGTGCCTCAGTGTTTTTATTGACGGTAATAAAATTCGTTTCTGTCAAAATTATTACAGATAATATTGTCATAATCTTCCCTCAGCTGGTTTATGTTCGATAGTTATCTATCATATGCTGATTGTCATTAAGAGAGTAGCTTGCGACAAAAAAGCCTGGTGTATCTTTTCCCAATTTTCTGTTATTGCTTCTGAATTATGCCCTGATTTTCACTTATCTGCGTTTCGTTAGCTGCAGTTTCAGCTAACATATAGCTTAGAGTTTGTGAAGTAACACACAGCTATAATTTGTTCTTCGGGAACTTTTAGCAGAGAAAATTGTTCGGACTGCAATTCACTTACTTTCTTTTTTATAGTAAGTCGCGTCCTCATCTATAAAGGTGCCGAATGAAATTTTTGAAATAGAACCAACAAAATTAAAGACACCCCTTTTGCTTCTCTTTGTGTCTTTTTGCTATCTGAACATAAATTCTCGTCCTCTTTACTTCTGGTTACATGGTAAATAATGGAACGTGTAATCTGAATTCCAGATACACTTTGCTCCCTTAGCATTAAGCGTGAATGGCAAGTCGAAGTGGCTTCCAATAGCAGTTCCTGTCACAATCCTTTTTTTGAACGATGAACTCACAACCGTAGTACTGGCGGCTTCCAGTTTTGATTGTCTACATTCGTTGCAATTTTCAATTCTGACGCTTAAAGCTGTACTTGCTAGACGTGAACATAATATAGGTCAGACGTGTTGTCATACAACTTGACCGTGAAGCAGATAGCAGTCGTGTCGGTGATACCACGACTAAGATCAGGAAAGACTCAAACCGCACCTCAAAATGAAATTAAAATGAGCAACTTACGTCTGTTGTTTGTGCACCTTGAATATGCAAGTTTTGGTCCTGATCGTAGAACACAATTGACACCTGAAAGTTTAAGTACGTTTTAAGGAACTGTTCAAGTGTATGACAGCTTCTTAGAGCGCCCTCTTCCTACATTTCCCCTTCTTAGATCTTTCTTTCGAATTAATAAGCGCTCTGCGCGATAATTCATGGTAATATTTAATGTCTCTTGACACGCTTACAAAGTCATCTCTCTCTATCTATGTAATCTGCATACTGAGAACGGCTTTGTAGCAATCCTAGTATGGAAGGTTCCCGTCCGAATAGCAACTTTAATGGACAACACTTATTTTGTGTATATTATAACCGAATGTTGCTGTTGGCCACAATATGTCCCAATTGTTTTGGTCTTTGGAAATAAAATGTTGTAAGTTTTCTGTGATTATAGCATGCGACTTTTCAATGTTAGCATTGTGGTAGGGTCTAAATTGGGTGGTAATGATGTTCGAAATTTTCATAAGTCTGCATAAAAGTCACATGAATTCACCTGTAAATTTCGAAGCACAGTTTGTGAGAATTGAACCCGGTGACCCAAAGACAGCGACTACATTGTCAACCAGTGCCCTTGGTATAGTTTCGACTTCCTGGTCACGTATAGGTATGTCAGTCCGGTATTTAAACAATTGTTCTTCATACGAAAGAATGTGTTTATCTCCGTTTTCTTTAAACGGAAGCGGACCCATGCAATTCATACTAATTTTGTCAAAAGTTGCGAATGGAGTATCTGTAATTTCCACTGTCATCTTGGTGTTTGAAAATGTGTACTTATTCTTCTGGCACGAAGCTCAATTCATTATATAATTTTCGATATCCTTCTGCAGGTTAGGCCAACTTACGTAGGATGTAACTTTGTATAATTTCTGAAAATTCGCGTGAGATTGTCTCTAAGCGAGTAACAACATTCCTTTATGATTTTCATTTTTTTTTTTAGAATCAGATAGTTCGCATCCTCGGCGGGGGGAAATCTGTTTATTCTCATCACTAGCCATGTGTGTCTGCTGGCCAGCGTCTGAACTTTCACCGTCATCACTAGCTCTGGTTCTGCCTGCTGGTGAACTACAGATCCTGGCCCCTCTCTCCTTATTCTATACTCTTTCACTTGTGTATGCTGAAGAGATCTGCATGGGGCATAGTTTTGTCCGGGAGGGTAATGTATCTTGAAATCATACTACTCTTCAAATTTCAGACCCCTTCATAACAACCTCGAACAGAGATTTTTATATTGAATACCCATTTTAGGAGTTTCTGATTTGTTACAATTTTAAAAAGTAGCCCAAATCACATACGGCTCAAATTGCTTCACGGCCTCACATTTGCGGCAACCTCCCGGAATGCTGTACTGAGGTTTATTGAAGGACCTACCAGCACATGTTATCGGGAGATCATTTTCTGTTTCTCCTTGGCTTAATATACAACTGGCAGCGTCACGCGACACATCTGTTTTAATAATGAACGTTCCCGATAAGTTCGGAAACTGCAAAATCGGTGCTGTATTTAACAGTTTTCGGCATCTAGAACGCGTTTTGCTGTCGTTCCTTCCAGTTTATTTTGCGCTTGTTTTCAACAGAACGTCAAGTGGTTGCATCTCATTACCCTAATTCTGCGAGAACCGGCAATAGTACGAGCATTGCCCCAGGAATCCTCTTAGCTGTGTCACCGTCTTTGTTTCGGGGAAATTTCGCAAGATCTCTGTCTTTTTTAGGATGAGGGAGGAGAACTTTATCCGCAAAACAATGTCCCATGAATTGAAATTCTGCCCTCATGAAATCATATTTGAACCATCCAGTCTCTAAGCTGCTTTCACGTAGCCTTTGAAACAGTTCTCGTAGTCTCTCACTGTGTGATTCTAGAGACTCTGCCGTATTAATCACATCGTCCATACAGCAAAAACTTCGCAAGTCGTTCATCCATGCAAGTACAGAATTCATTGCAGATATGAAAGTCGCTGGCTCAGATTTCAGGCCCGTCGGTAAGCGAATAAATTGAAAGTGACCTGCCGGGGTTCTAAACTAGATGTCTTTCTGCTAACTGGATTTGATGGTATCCTAAAGCTAGCTCGATAGAAGCGAGATACTTGGCCTTGCCTAGCTTATCAAAGATGTCAATGATATTAGGCTGCGGATATGCATCTCCGGCTGTCCATTCATGTTGCTTTCTGAAACCAATTACTACTTGTGATTTAACTTCACCAGAGGCATCTGTCTCCTTAGGTACCCACAGCAAAGGGCTGTTGAAAGCGCTTTCGGAAGACGCCATAATCCCTTCATGCAAAAGCTTCTCTATTCGTCTGTTTACCTCGTCTTTCAGAGCTTCCGGTAATCTCTAAGTCCTCACGTTAATTACTGTTTTCATTTAGAGTTAGAGTGGAGATTGAATATTTAACTAGGTCAGTTTGTGACAGTTTATCTCCCTGTAGATAAAATAGGCCATGGAATTCTTCACAAATATCTATAATAGCTCCTGTTTTGTTTTCAGCCATGTGGTCAGTTCAGATGAGTTCCCTAACTCGTCTTTTATTTGATAAAATATTGTGAGTGCTACTGAAACAGAACTTTCAACCTTGTGTACATTGGCTTTGTCAATACGCTGTCTGGCTGAAGCCTTAAAATTTGTTATCTCTGTAGCCTCTTCAGTCGAAATCAGAATGCTAACCGTTGCTTTGTTGGTGTTAACTTGAGACATTGAACGGGCTCTATACATGCCAAGTTGCATGTTCTCCTTTCCAACATTGCTTCTGTGATCTCCTCTGTTCGCGGTCTGAGTATTATAGTTTTCACTTGTTTCACCCACAATAGGTAATTATGCCCACAAATATGTAGGTAACTTTCCCTGTGTAAATTACAGAATGCTTCAAAATTTCTCGGCCTATCAGGCCACCTTCATTCAACTTTATCTTCAGGCACTACCTGAAAATTATAGGAACAGTCGAGGAATGTTAATTCCACGCTTCCTAAGTTTTAATCGAACCAGCTGTGATTCCAGCAATTTCATATTGCGTGTCGGTATTAATGGGGATATTATCGGGTAACAGATTCCGCTTTAACACCGAACAACCGCAGTGCTTGATTTACGCCTCCCGCAATATGAGAATAATGCCATTGTGATTTTATGCAGTCCCATGCTCCGTAGCGCGGAATTGTTATTTCTTATTATCCACGAACATTTCACGTGTGCTGTTGACAACGTGTAGCTGAGTGTCTACTGCGCTAGCAACATCGTTGGATTTACTACCTTCACTGCAGGCATTTCCCGCGATTTCAGTATCTTTAGCTTCAGTTACCGTCTCTGACTTAACCAACATTTTTACGGGCACTGCTGACATTCGGAATTGGACTGAAACCTCAGTCCGTCCTGCAGTCGGATTTCGACAAGGCTGGTCACATCTAACAACCGATTGTGGCCGCGACGTAGTATATTTGACTTGCGAATTTTTCCTTAGGTCATGTGGGTTACCCATGACGGACGTTTAACAGCAACAGTTTGTCATGGCAAACACCTTTATATTAGCACCTGTTACTGATGCAACCTCCGTCCTTCCGGTCTGTAACACCATGGTTCATGTTCTCCGAAAAAAATTATAATTCTTTATCTCTTCTTCCAAAACTCATGTGCGAAATGGTCTGGTTTATTACAGAAGTTACAGACTTCTTCTGAAGAAGTTGTTATTTGTACCTTCTTCGATCTGCTAGACAGGAAACACTGAGAATTTTTATGTCCTACGCTTTTGCAGATGTTGCAATGCTCTGATTTTTCACTGTCACTGGAATGTGAGTGTAAGCGACTTTCCTTCGCAGATAATAACGCACATCTTCCTGAGTACCAATTTCAGGGACTTCAGTAATATGTGAAGAGTACCTAGAACGAATTACATTCTGAATTCCTTAATTGGCTACTCGCTGGACGAAACAAGCTTTTCGTAACTGGGAAACCAATTTTGTGATCCTGAACATTTCAGATTAGGTCATGCCTTTAGTAGCTGCGTCCCTGAAATCTTAAAACTAACGGATTCAGCCTACTGCACCATGTGGCTACTATTGCGTGCTAGGTTTGTCGTGCACTGAAAGTAGCACAAGCATAGAAATCAGACGTTCGTTTAGTAGCATAATGCTCGTTTAATACAGCCTTAAAATATCCCAATCACCAGCATCTTGATCTTATTAATTAACCAAATTAATGAACAAAATCTTGTTCTATAATGCGTTTATTTTATGCTCTACATGTTTCGAGCACTATGTGCTCATCATCAGGAGGTCAAAATTGTATTACACATCATCTGGTATCATCACACCTGTAAGTGGCCTTCCGGTGCACAGTTTGAGAGAAGACTCTTCTTCTCTCAACCTGTGCACCGGACGGTTACCTACAGGTGTGACGATACCAGATGCTGTATAATAAAATTTTACCTTCTGATAATGAGCACATAGTGCTCGAAACATTTACAGGCATATAATAAACTTATTATAAAACAATATTTTGTGCCTTAAGTTGGTTAATTACTAAGATTTTACTGAGATGCACGGTCAGCAAAACATCAGAATTAACATCTATCTTAACAAGTAATTTTGCCCTCGCTTCGACAGTTATGTCTATGAGAAGATTCTTGTAAAATAAATCACATTTATCAGTACCAATTAACTCGCAGGTTACTTTGAATTTTTCGCAAAACTTTCCAATTTGCTTCTGTCCCCGCTAAAAGTTCAGCTATCAAACTGAAGGTTTCGTTAACACTTACACATTAGTCAGTCATATTTCAGTTACACATAAGTGGACCCGAGAATAGAGTGGCAAGAGTGACTTACCGTGTACAGTACACTCGTCTACACGTGTGTTCCCTTCTCCAGCAGTGATCTGCTCGCCCCCTTGCCTGTTAAGTAAGACTGGACACACCCACCGGCAACATAGGCTCACAAGTTCGGACAGGAAGCCTCTGAATTTTCACGTAGTGTCCACAGCAATTCAGTACCTCCACCGGAAAGGCACTTCTTTGACGTCATCCTGGAACGGCGTTCCTCCTTCGGAAACATCCTGGCACTTTACGGCAATTGGACGAATAACCTCCACACCTTGTTATGATGTCCCGCGGAAGAGCTCTTATCCTCGTTTGGCTGGCCCGTTCCGAACTCAATCACGTACGCTTTTCACCAGTCACCGAACAGCGCACTTGGTCGCCAAAGGCCACTTTGTGAGGATGTGCTTCTTTCCTTCCTTCCGTAGAGGTTAGGTTATGTAGACGTCTTCAAGTTTGCAGGTTATTTGCAACCCCAAAATCTGACACCAATTTTCAAGCCTCTGTCTTAAACCCAAATGCTGGCGTGGCAGTTAGCCGAAAATTCTGGATTTTGTTGAGAATGGTGGGTTTCCAATCACAAAGAGCAGTTACTCACTACAGAACTGGAGAACACTTTGCTTATTACATAGATTGGAATGCTACGTCCGTCAGACAATTGTCAAACGCTGTAGGAACACAGACAAAAATGTCAATTGAGATGGACTCTAAAATATATCATATGTTATTCAGAACCTCCCGTCCACAGGGCAGAATTCAAGTCATTTGAAAGACATACAAAGGAACAGAAACAGTCGCCTTTTTTTACTAAGGAGAGGAAAATAATTTTTTGTTTTAGGGAAGCAATACTGGCCAGACTCCATCTTTTTCAGTTACGCGTTGAACTTTGAAGTGACTTTTAAAAGGCTGAGAGGGAATGGAACACTGCACTGTAAACAGCGAAGGCAGTCATCACAACACAATAATACAGTGCAGTTAGAATGAGATGGCACACGCGCAGAAATAAGATTTCGTCTTTCCGTGAAATGGACGACTCCAACATAGCTCGGCAGGTGTGACGGTTCAGTTCGACTACTGACAGCCGAGTTGTGTGGGTGAATGTTTGTACTGTGATGTGATAGGCTAAGTTGCACGATCGTTTTCCCTTACTGGATACCCACTCCACTCTGCTTCCCCTTCACTTCCCCCCCCCCTCCCGGCCGGCAAGCGCTGCCTCGTGCCATCTCATATGAATTCGCCTCTACACCACACACTAGCAAACCATGCGTAAGTGCAACATTTAAGTTTCTCGAATATGTTGACAAAAATGCAGACCGGGCAGCTGACATGATATATGAAGTTCCCGCTGATGTGATCGTGTGTAGAGGTGTCGGGGGTGTGCAGCTGCTCTAAGACTTCATTGGATTGACAATGGGGTAGCAGGAAAGCGTCCCTGCCGATACCATCAGTCAAACCTGCGACTTCTGTGTCGGCGTCATGAGGGAGAACAACGCGCGGGCCCTTTCAGTGCACTTCGCCAGCTTATCTTCTTCGCTTAACTCTGCTTTATTTTATACGTATTTACGCCAGTGATTCTCATTTCTCCTGTTTTTAGTTCTGTCGCATCGTCTGTAACTTCTTCTTCTTCTTCTTCTTCTTTTCCTTCTTGTATCTGTTAACTATTCCACTCTCAAGTTCTCAACATAGCTGAATTTCAACGTAGCCCATCTTCAACCCCCTTCTTCTACATGTCCGAAACACAGTGGAGAAATGTTCATTTCCAGAAGGTTTTAGGATCCCCCATCACGCCAATCAGCTTCAAGTGTTTAATCTTCGTTCGCGTTTATCTATTTTGCGGTGCTATCAGTAAAATAACGTCAAATATGTAGGAGGAACCTTGAATGATCAGTACAAAATTACGAGGGTGAAATGGAAGTGGGTAATCGAGGAGCTTTACCGGAACTTACCTGTCATGTTTGAGGAAGACCACGCAACTTCTAATCTGGGGGTGGCTGATGAACCAGCTGATATCCGAAGTTGGCATCTCTCAAATACCAGACTTGAACATTCCTGTTACACCTAATTTTCGGTCTTCGTGGTTCGTAAGTATAAAGTTTTCAGTGATTTTTTTTCGATAATTAATTGTAAACAGTGCAGATCTCGTTTATTTTTTGTGTTCTAAGTCTGTTACGCCACTTTACGCGGGGTACACCTTGGAGTAGTTGGTTTGGACACTGCGCTACAAGCGGGAAGGTAGCTGGTACAATTCCCGATGTAATCATTGGGATTTTTCATTAACTTAATCCTTCCGGTCGAAATATATTCCTGGTGTCGACTCAGCCTCTGATATAAATGAGTACCAGGGATATTTCCTGGGAGTAGAGGCGGATGGTGTGTAGGGTTGATAAATTTGCTACCTTCATGTGCTGAGTGTCTAGAAATTCTGGGAACGTCAACCTCTTGGGTCCCCTCCAGGCCTGTATACGGATTGCTTAATCTCCTTTACGATTTGCGAATATAAAAAAAAAATCTAATCTAATTATAAATACATTTCCTGAGGAGGATTCAAAATCACGCTTTGTACAGAGTGGGCCATTGTCTTAAAGTAAACCTGCTCTCATATAATTTATTCTGGATTATTTTAAGCCGATAGCATACCGACCGAGGTCTGAGAATCACTGACTATAGTACAGTTGAGGTTAAAATTGCTATAGCTCTTGTTCTACTTCCCCATACACTCTCTTAAATTGGTGTTTGGATAAGAAAGAAGTACGTTTACCTACACCTGTACGAGTCCCTAATTTGAAAATTCATAACATGATTACTTGTAGCATAACTGCGGTTCGCAAGCCAAGTGACTTTCAAGGAGACACTCGATGACTGCGTGCGTCGTACCCCACCTAAGAGAGCAGTGAATAAAGTGCACAGTTTCAAATTCGCCCCTACGTACACATCAGCATTTTTCTTTCACTTTTGAATAAATTTTAATGAAAACAACAAATACATTCATATAAGGAGAATATTTGTCAATGTAATAACCGTTTGATAAGAAAATACTGTGTATCGCGTACGTCTCAGCTCAATTCTGTTATTCAAAAATTCATAATATCATCAGGCGTGTAGATGCACCCAATTTCAGTGGCAGTTTTCCTAAGAAGGCATTTCACTACCCAACTCCATGTCCGGAATATTACTTTCTTCAAGGGTTATTTAGTGTATAACAGGGCTTTTATCGCCTTTTTTTACGTGTATGAAGGTCCAATATAAAGATGTATAGAGCTTGATTTGGGCTTTACTACGACTAAAAACACAATGGAAATGTAAGCAATACACCGCTGACTGACTACAGAGCACCAGCGTCAGTCGTCACGGAAACAAACAAGAACTGCCCCCCGCTGCTAAATACCTGCATGGGCAACTTCTAATTTGAAACTGTTATTTGCTCAGAGCCTCTTAAAATTATAGGGTTTGGGAGACCCAGAGTTTCGTTACCGCGCGCATGAAAGCACGCAACTCTCCACAGCCAGATTAAACCTATCGATATTTTTAGACTCCTGTCTCTTTAACATTGATTTTAATACTACCTTCTTCTTTTGCTCTTTGGTCTCCCAAGTGGTTTCGTCCCTTCAGACGTACTGAAGTATGCGTACTACGTGATTCACTCATTTCATCCCCTTTTCATTTCACCATCCCAATATCTGATAAGGGCCGCAAATTATGAAGATATTCGTTATACACTTACTCCGCCCTCCTGTGGCTTCTATCTTCTTAGGTCCTAATGTTTTCCTTATCACCCAGTTCTCAAACATCCTCAGTCTCAATAATAGGAACGTAAAGTTTCCGTAACTAACTAACTATTTATCTAACTAACCAACCAAACAACCAGCCCATGGAGCAAAGTTCTTCCCGAAAAGCTAACATGTCCGCATCTAGTCCAAAAATTTCTGGCATGTTATGAAATGTGGAATATATTGCTACATTTACAACAGCCTACAATCTGTCGCCTGTATCATTCTTGTTGCTTGGAGGTTTCCACGACGTGAAACCCCTTATGGTGTTAGTCTGGTCCCTTGTGACTTGCATATAGCAGAACTGCACCGACGTTGTGCAGGAACACACACTTTCCATTCACAGGGTCAATTTAAACACGAACCACACATTTTGCCTCCCTAAGTATGCCGATCCCGGTGGCCGCGCCGCCTAAGGTAGTGGTCTACGGCCGTTCGTGTGTTGGGATTGCGGGTTCGAATACCGCCGGGACACGATATCTGTCTCTGGTGAGTGTTGTGTATTGTCAGGTAGAGATTTTTGCTAAAGAGTTCTACCGAGTGTTATGTGTTTGAGTGTGTTCGAGGAAACTCACAGGCCAGACACAGGGCGGATAGACTTCTCGAGCCATGAAAAGAAAAAGAAAAGTTAAACTCTAGCGAAATCTCGAGAACTATTGGGCTGTGCGCATTTTTCCTAACTTGTTACTTCCTAACCCACAATTCAGATTCTGTCCTCATCCAACCTCGTCTGCCTGACATTTCTCTTCCTCTCCTAAGAAGTATTCTACTCTCCCACTTTCTCTTTTCAGTCATGATTTTGTCGTCACCGCAGGTTTTATAAGAAAAGGCTGGTCACGTGACAGTGATTGGAGCTACTGGAGCGAAGAAGCCTCCACCCTGGATCTTGTTGGTCCCTGATCCCACGTGACCGGGTTCGAAAACATAGTAACGGATTTGGTAACAATGTTGTCTTACTTTTTCTTCATTCCTCCATGTATTTTCATTCAGAGAAAGGATACATAAGCCATTCATATTTCGTAGAAATTTGAGGTTGAAGCTTCTCCTATATAACACATGAATACCTTAAGCTTTCCCACGAAAGTCGTTTGTAGACTTCACAAGACTGGTTTTGAAAAGATGGCCTAGGATTTGTTCGTAATGACGTCGTTAGTTGCTTTCAACTCCACTGAAGGATTTGCCGCAATAGGAAGTACTGCGAAGATCACAAATATGGACCTTCAGTAACAGTTGTCCTTTATTTTTTAATATTGACCTTTCGTCTACAAGTATAAGAAGGACAAAATCCTGTGACTTTGTTTCTGTGCTGTTCACACATCATTTAACAAGCTGATATTTGTTCATTCTTTCCGTAGTCTGTCTTACGACAGGTCCGTAACAGCTTTCAAAGCAGGTTCTCTGCGAAGAAACATCTAGTATTTCCTCTTTCAGTCCCCAGAGTCCTCTTATTTCTTTAAGATCATCCTGTAGCTTATTACGTCTTCTTCCTCCTCTTCCCGTCACTTCTGTCCTTCCATATATCTTTTCTTTAAGAACAGATTTTAGAAAGCAGGTTCTATGCAAGCTGTAACCATTACAGTGGGCCTTCCTTTGTAACGTTCTTTATAGTTATATAATTAACAAGCACTATTATGTTTTCTCTTTGACTTTGGGAACATATATCAGTGTCTTGCTTGAGGCACAAGTTGTGCTCCTGAAAGGTAATAGTAAATCAAAAAGACGTAATTGAAATAGTTTCATCAGACATAAAGAGTAGGTGTAATAGAAAGCAGCCATCCCAAGGGAGTTAAACTAAAAATTAAAATGTGTAAACTAAGAAGTGACTAAATTTGAAAACGGAAGATAAAGGAAAAGAGCGTAAAACAAGGTGTATACAGAATATTCCGCACAAGGTGTGTTAAATTCAGGATGTTAATATGAACAATTTTGAGTAAAATCTGCCTATCAACATATGCCCGATTTTCAATCGCTAAATTCCTACGAGCATTTTCAAGCGTGCTGATGGCTGTTACCGAATTTTTTTAATACCAACGCTTTATCATACTGTACAATTAAGACGGAAGTTATGTGTCATGTAAGACCATAAATGGAAGATATTTATTAAGTCTTAACTTACTGTACAGCTCGTGTCTCAAGACCACACAACAAAGGTAGAAGTTCTTACCATACTGCAGGAAATTCATTGAAAGACAACAAATGAAATGCAACCAGTTTATGTATGTTAACATCTTATTTACATTACTTAACGTAGTAAGGTCACAACATGAGAGTAGAAAGTCAGTTTTGACTACAAAATATCAAAGAACATTAGTTTTGATTTACGTTAGCCTGAAATTGTTCACCCTAACCTCCACAATTCTATGGCGCAATTGGGTTTGTTGCTTTCTGATAATTTAATTCCCCTTCATGCACTCAGGGGACTTCATGCTTTGCTCCAAGATTTCTTCTTTTGTCTGCGTTTTTGCTGATGGACAGTGTTCTTCATAAAGGTAAATAAGTCCCATTATAGGTCCCAGGTGCCCAGAGGGGTTCCAGGAAGTTAAGGTTCCCAGATTACGTGACAATGGTCCAGGATGGTGGTAAAGTTGTCAACCTTATGCCCCGGCCGCTTTTACTCTCAGGAAATACTCCTGGTACACATTTCTGTTAGAGGCTGAGTCGATCCCAGGGCCATAGTGCTATCGGAAGGATTATGTCAATGAACAATTCCAATGACACCATCTGGAATCGAACCAGCGACCTTCCGATTTGTAGCACAGCACCTTAACCACTGTGCTACCCTAATGTTCTTCATAGCTTCCTAAATAAGTCCAGATGGCTAATGCCTGATGCCTCGCAGGAGAGGCCTGGAGATCAAATCGAGTACGAGATACGCGTACTAGGGAGTAGTGTTTGCCAGAGATGGGAATTATCGTGAATGTGGTTCATAAGTCCTGGTAACCTATGGCATCATACAGTACTAGGAAACACTAAATTGTTGGTAGGACCGTAATGGTTGACAGTTCGGCATAGATCACCAGTGGCGTAAGTGGGGGGGTGTTCAAGCTTTCCCCCCCCCCCCCCGAAATCCTGAAGGACCTCCAAAATCATGCGAAACTAAACTCCATTGTGAAAACTGTTAAAAATTGCTGAATTTAGGAAGCCAACACCCCAAGATGTTCTTAAAAAAGGCAGTAAAATTCTAAAACTACCTAGGTTCGCGATTGTTTTACATTAGCAATGACAAACAAATTGGTTGTCATCGTAAATAGTTTTAAGTACCAAAAATTAAGAAAATTTTGGTATATGAAATGGAATTTCTTGCACCAAATTACAGCTGCCTCCAGAACCCCTGACTAAGAGGCCACTGTCCCCAGATCCCCGTTCTCTCTGTCCTCTGTCCTCAACTGAATTTGTTGAACCCCCACGAACAAAATTCCTGAGTACGCCACTGTACAGCTCTAGTTACTCAAAGTAACTCGTACAGTAACTTCTTGAGGCTTCGCACAACTTTTGCAAAATATTCTGAATATGACAGGGAAGTAACAACTGCTAGCGTCTTCTAGCATGTGACGCCGTTTTGTCTGGTGTATGTTCAACTACGTTTCGGAGGAATCTGACGGCTCCCTCGTTATCGCGAAGGGAGTAAGTTATTTGTAAACACCGGTACACATGCACTGTGGGTGCAGATTCAGTAATCAGTACAGCGACTCGCTACGGGATGGACTTTCTGGGAATCGAATCCCGGGGAGGGTAGGCGGAGTTTTCCCTCAGCCGTTCAGAACGGCCCTAGCGAATACGCACCCTCCTATACAATGGGCACCGGATATTTCCCGGGGGTAAAACGGCAAGAGCGTGGTGTTGACCACCCACCCCATTTAGCGGCGAAGTTAAAGAAATAGTATAGCTATATATCTACTGCCCTTCTGGGCCTTCATTTCCTGCTCTAGGGTGTAATTTGCTTTTTTTTACACATTCACCAGAATACATGGCGTCATGTCGTAAAATTTCACCGAGTGACAGAAGCCCTCACCAAAATAAATAAAAAAATGCACATGTAACCATCAAACACGACTTAAAATTAATAATATATATTGTTCAGTTTTTATAGCTTGCCCCACACAAATCGGCCCACCTATGCCTCAGGTATGAAGATTCTAATTATAATGCACTATGTGTATTACAGTTAGCGGTAATCAAAAGAGATCTTAAATTTTCCAGATTTAATTAGACATCACTTTTGATTGATAAAATCCCGAACAAGTATAAAAAATATATCATCATCGTCATCGTCATCATCATCATCATGTTCCTGAAGCGTTAGGCGTGTTTCCTGTTCCTTGATCCTCAAGATGAAGTTGGTCCCTCTGTCTCTTCCTCGGTCGTCCTGTTTTCCTTCGTCCTTTTGATTTATATTGTACTCCTTGTTTTGGTAGCCTGTTTGTGTCCATCCTCTGTACATGTTGATTCTTTTCTTTATCTAGTTTTGTTATTCCAAGTAAGTGTGTCAAACATTTCATCTGTGCTAAAAAAATATATATGTTTATAAAACGTTTTTCACCAGCCATAGTGCACAATGCATTTTATTTACGTGCCTGTAGGCACATAAAGTGTGCTGTTCATTACTATCCAAAAATATTGTGTATCACCAAATATTACATATAAATAATCGTTTTAAAATTATTCCAATAAAGTCCATAAAAAGTTAACAGATTGCATCAAAAATCAATTTCCGATTCATGTTACGCACTATATGACATTTTTAACTGCAGTTCATGTTTACGTTCTATGCAAATATGCAGCAAACAGCACAACATATAAATTATACATCTCGTCTGTCTGATGTATTGAATGTTATTTCAGTTAAATTGTGTTTAATCATTTTGATGGTTTGCTTGCAGTTCCATGATATGAAAATCGGAAACGTGTTGCCTGTTATTTTAAATGACATTCGTGTAGATTACACTGTACAGTTCAAAGGTCAAGGATTCTAGGAAGAGAACATTTGACCCTAAGATCAAGGAAATGGAACTTTTTGAAAATTTGATAACTAATTACCAATCAACCTGAAGAAAATACGAAAAGACTTAAATTTCACGCATATTCTTTCTCCTTTCTTTTTTTTTTCCCTTCCTTCCTTTCTTTCTTGGGCTGACTTCTCTCTACCTACTATTTGCAGGTGTAGAGGGTTACTACTGCACTAATCACGCACAGTGACATAAACATACACTCGGTAAGACCCCCTGAACGAACGATCGAACTACCGCAGAGACCTCTACCTGAAAACACACAACATTCACAAGAGACAGACATCCATGCCTCCGAGAGAATTCGAACCCACATCCCAGCAAGCAAGCGGCCATGTAATCACTCCTTAGACACCGCGGCCACCGGGATTTTTATCTTCAAGAACATCGCTTCAGATCTTGTGCAAGTGGAGTGAGTATGGGAAAGGCGAGCTACGGATATTGTGTGAACAGACGAGACGGGAAGTGACAGACAGCTGCAGAACACTTAAGATAGGGCAGTAGGTTTTTCGAAAATTCCTTTTCTACCTACCGTATGAAACGATGTCAGTATCCATTATACCATAATCTACAAGCAGTTTCGCAATATTTACCACATATCTCACCCAGTTCGGTTTTGCGGTATACGGTATAATCGATGAGATTAACGTTGCAGGTAAGTTTAGCACAGGATGAATATAAATAGAAGTTTTAGACTGCAAATTTGAAGGGAAAATGTCACCTTAATGACAAAGGTGTGGATGAGGGTATAATATTAAAATGGATGTTAAAGAAGTGATTTAAGAATGTGTCGAATCTATTTTTTCTGCTGCCGGATAGGGATATTTGGCGTGCTCTTTGGAACGCGTTACTGAACTTTCAGAGACTCTTTTAAATCGTTACTGCACTGTAACGTTCTGTAGATAGACTGTGCTTAATTGAGTTGATATCTGCCCCTTAATTTAAGATTAGTAGAATTGTTATTGGTAAAAAAGGTATTAATATATTCCATTTTTAACATTTGATACTAGCTTCATCGACAAGTGTCCTGATAACTCACGTGGTAAGGCATTTCATATTGCCATACCTTTTGTGTAGTTTGTTCCTCGTAAGAAGCTGAAGAGGGACACAGTTTATAAACGTGCCCACAGCCTTCTAGGTTTTTCTATTTTATTAAACAAGTCCAAATATTTTCACTCTTGATAAAAATTCCACGAAAAATGTTATGAGAAGCATATCATACGAGGACAAAACAAAATACTGAAGCACCATAAGGAATGTATCTCTCTAAAACATGCACATAAATATGTAAACTTCACATTAAAATTGAAGTGAATGGAGCATTTGCAATTTGGGTTATTACTGCTACATGAATGTACAAGACTTCGTAATGCATATGTAGAGTGTTGTATGTCAGCTCCCACTTATACTTTCTTTAGCACATGATTACAAGCAGGAAAATTCCAACCGCTGCTCTTATCGGACTAAAGGATGGACGTCCGAAGAATTGTGGTTCGATTCCCAGCAGATGAAAAATAATTTCCTTTAGTTTTTCACGTTGATAAATTTAACTGATGAATTTAATGTGCCATAGCAGTTTGTGTTGAATTTGAGATGATTGGCCTTACACTTACCGACATGTTAAAAATGCTCTTTTTATGTCCACAGACTAAACTCTTGGCTACGTTGCGAAATTTTGATGTTATTCCCTACAAATATACCACAGACTGTATAGTGAAAGTTTTATAAAACTCTAATAAAATAACTATAATAGTCACTGCCATAAAATAATTCTAGGACTATAGGTCTATACAGCATGAAGGAAAGATCTGTGATTTCTGAATGGAGATCTTCAATACTGTGAGGATTTCAGTAGCTTTTATATACTTCGTTGAACATGAGACAGGAACAAGGAAGGATAATATCCTAAATTACAGCAGGATTAGTTGTAACTGTGGAGTCACTATTTTGTAGCCCTAGTGCAAAGAAGAACTTCGAGCTTGTTTTCATTTCGTTGTGATATACTAGGTCTTCGGTATTAACTATGTTTCCTTCGTTTTCGAGATATTGCTATATCTTGTATATTATTATGCAGTCTAAGCTGAAAAAAACTCATTTTTTACAGTTTTTCGATAGTTGCCGCACGGTCAGGATCATAAATAAGTAAAAAATTTAATAACACGTATTAGTTTTTAATTCAAGTTTGCTTTCGAATTTAATTCGTTTAACATATTCTGGTTTGTGCTGGAAGAAAAAAATGTTCTTCGTCCGGTATACTGTTGCTCTACTTCGCAATATCACGACATGTGGTAGCTACAATAAAAAAATGGGAACGCTCAAATCTGTGAATGTCTTCACATTACTATTCAGGAGTACGGAGTCAGCTTCACCTTTCTGGTTGTTCTGTATTAGGTCCATGGTATGAAATGAGAGAAGATGGAAAGAATTTCAGAAGCAGTGCTGACAGTTTCGTAACGGGCAAATGAAGGTGCATGTCTTGAAAAAAGAGGCCTCACTAGTTTCATGCTGTCCACCTGTCTGTCCGTCCGCTTGAGAGTAACAGCTTTCAAATTAAATGGACACTTCCATAGTACAAAGATATTACAAACTGCTGTTTATTGAAACGTACGTTGGAGCGAGATTACACGCTTGTTGTAGCTCAGTATTTTTGCTATAGCTATCTTTAGTACACAAGAACAAAATTTAAAAAAAAAGTGGAAATTACTGTGAAGGCTACACGTGATGTAGGAGGAAGAATACCGGGGGTGATGAAATGAATAATTGTATTTAAGAATAACTTATTTTGACGTGTATTTTTGTATATACACCACCGTAAGACGACACAATGCCGCTCCTCCACATTCTTTAATAGACGAAAACAGTCCTTGCTAGACGTTAGAACATCAACGGCTGCCCCCTGCACCAGCTAAGGCAACCAGCCCAAACAGGTTCAAGGGTTCGTTTGTTTTCATGTTATATACACTTCTGTATAAGTGTGATTATCTCTAGTCTTCATTTCTCACCTTAACCACGCGAGTAATCCCAAGGCTCCAGCAAGTCAACATCAGCGAAAAGACTCGCTGATACCGAGCCACGCTGGGATAAAATACAAAATTTCTTGTGTCAAATGTGGGGTGGTTAAGACGACCGGAAGTTGGAGCTACGAGGAAATACAAAGAAAAACCAAAGACCATTTGGCAGAAGGAATCGGTAAGATCAAACTACTGTCTTTGAACAGCAGCAGAGAAACTGCGACAGTCAACTGCCGTACCGGAAGTTAGCAATGTCACACTTATTGGCCAGAGAAACCATTCAACTTTCAGCAGAAGTAGAAAACCACAGACACGGCATAGGTAGATCTAACCAATGTTACAAAATTCCAGCCTGAAGGAGAAAGTGTTCGGATCAAGGGAACGAGAGAGCGAAGCGCCTTTCAACTCTCCGAGCGACTGCATGCCTGTACACCAGGAGAGGAATAGAAGTCCAACACATGTTCGTAAAGAATAAAGGCAAGGGTAAGTCTACTATTTATCCATGCCTCTAACAACCACAAGTACTGAAGCTCAGTTTGCAGAAACCAGTAGATCTCACACCAAGTTCGGGGAATGTGTAAGTGTGTGAGAGACATTAAAGTTATTTCCGTTGTTCAAAAGAAATAAAGGTGAAGTACGAGTATTGACTTTTACGGGAAAGATAGATCCGTCATTTTCGGTGATTAACCCAAATCAATAAGTTGTATAAATTTCTTTATACTCGCATTACAGAACAGCCCAAAACGACAGTCACCCATAAGAATCTTGATAAATGGCTAGACTTGAAAAATTTTTTACAAGGAACTCCTATATGGTGAAAAGGACGCTCGATTTTCAAGTGAGCCACACGTGTAAACCCAGACAAGGAAAAGATGAAAAATTGTAAGTTTGGATACAAAGAATCCAGTCACTTGGATCACTATTTCGTGAAGAGGAACTCTTAAACAACAGTGAAAGTGAGAGGCAGGAAATGCTAGACCTATCGGATAGGCTGAGGAACATATCTTGATACAAGGGCTGTCATCGGATGGCAACGAGAGAGGACCGTCCGAGAGTAGCAGCCCAAAAGTCGCTTGCACTCATTACGCTGTGTCTGACAGTAACGCTGCGAATATATTCGTTCAGATCTGGACATGAATAATATAACTGTACTGTACTTGCTCTTGGACAGTGCGGCTGATATCAGTTTTTCGAAGAGTGAGAACTTGCTGGGTTCAGTGGAGTTTTAACTTAAGACAAAGGTCATATTTAAAAGGTAGACTACAAACATCTCACCACATCGCGAAGGAGAGCCTCATATTAGGCAAGAAGCAAGGAACGGAGCATGATGACAAGAAGACGGAGGAGATAAAACTGTACGTAGTAGCTAAGGTGTTACCGTATGATAGAACAGTAAGAATGGGGAGATCAAAAAAGTTAAGCTCTCCGTGGATATGACAGTACGAAATTGTGGCGATAGACAAGGTATATGCTACTATTAAGAAAGGGTGTAAACTGCAGAAAGTATATTGTATATTAACACCGAAGAGTCAATACTGTGCCTTTTTCAGACTAGGCAGTGTTATTGTATGTTAGATAGGGCAGAATTGAATTATTGTAAAACCATAACGGCAGGGTCAAATTTGTGTAAATAAAATCATTCTTTATTGTCTGGCCATTCACTTGTGTTGTGAAACTGCTTCATCCAACGAGAAATATTCTTAAAAATTTTAAGACGAGACTGGTAGAGCTAAAAGCGCAATATGGATTTAGTTAATGAATAATGAGTGGATATATGCTATACCGCATTCCGACACTTTGGCAACACTGTGTGACGAAACAGGACCTATTAATATTGTGTCATAAGGAACAGGAAATTTGCGAATTAACTCTGGATGCCAAGGATTTAGCACTTCGGCACTCTTACAAGCCAGTTTTACGGTAATTAGTAATGAGTAATGTATCTTTAAAAGGAGATTTACTTATACAAATCCCCCTCCAGTGTGAATGTTGTGTAGAATTAAACCTAAGGTTTAATCTCAACCATTTATCTGTAGATGTGAAATTCAAGCAAACGGTGTCTCATTTTGACAAATTACAATGTGCTAATATTTAGGTATCGGAGATGGAGAAGAAGATCAAGGAACAAAAATGGAAAAACCACAATTAGTGAAACACAACACGTATTCTGTAAGAGGATATATTTTTTTATCATAGTGGGCTTATATTTTATAGGAACTTTATGTATGAAAGAAATGACGCTGTGAGAATTGGTTCGCCTAGGGACATACAAAGTTCTGCAGAAAGAGTTCCAACTGCAAATACTGGAAATATAAACATTAAAACGAGCAATTAAAGTTCAGCCGTGAACCCCGCAGCTGTGCCACTAAATTGTTCATATCAGACAAACAAAAGAAAATATGACTACCAGAAGGTCATTCCGAACCGGAGTTGACAAATCATATTTTTAGTAGAAATGGCCATTAAATTAAGGTGTAAATTGAAATTTAAACTAACGGATGTTGTGTTGTGTAAAGGTTTTACGAACTGGTTTTTATTGAAACATACCTTGGAGCGAGGGTTCACGTGTTGTAGCTCAGTATTTTTCCTAAATTTATCTTTCATACCCAAGGACAAAGATTTAAAAACAGTGGAAGTTACAGTGAATGATACACGTGATGTAGGATGAGTACCGAGGGTGATGAAAAGAATAATTTATTCAATAGCGTAGTCGGTATAGCGACTCACTACGGGGTGGACGGTCCTGGGATCGATTCCCGATGGGGGCAAGATTTTCTGCACCTATCCAGACCGACTCTGAGGCCCTCCCAGCCTCCTACACAATGAGGACCGGGTCTTTCCCTGGGGTAAAGCGGCCGGGGCGCGGCGTTGACCACTCACCCCGTCTAGCGACGAGGTTAAAGGAAGAGAAGGGCTATACTTCTATTCCCCCTCTGGGCCTTCGCGGACTGTTCTAGGGTGAAATTTACCCTCACCTTTACCTTTACCGTAAGAAAACACCCTGTTTCTCTTCCACTTTCTACAACAGAATAAGGCAGTCCTTGCTGAACGTTGGAACACCAAGGGTCGGTCCTGCCCCACCTAAGGCAGCCAGCACAAACAGATTCAAGGATTCGTTAGTACGCATGTAATAAACACTTCTGTTTAAGTGTGAATCTCTAGTCTTCGTTCATCGCCTTCCAGAAATGATTAATCCCAAGAATACAGCAAGTCAACGTCTATGAAATGACTCGCTGATCCCGAGCCACGCTGGGATAAGCACTTCAAAAGATACTCAGTGTTTTACACCTACACCATTTGTGTCCAGTTAATTTAACTTAAATGAAATGGCTTTATTGAAAGGGAACTATACATATGAAAAGAACGTGCGGTTGTTTTGGGTTCTTTAAAAAATTTCGACCAGCCTTGGTACATGATAAAACTTAATATATTTGTGTCATCCCTTACAAAGTTTATTCTATATCATTCAAATATGCCTATATTTAGAGAAATAAATGAATTTAATTTAAAGACTATTTCATATGAACATTTCAGTATGAAACCTTATGTAGAGAAATTATTGAAATTAGCTATTGAACACACATTCACACCTCTTATAATAAAACCAACTGGATGCACCAATTAATGAGATGTATTTTTGGAATAAATTTGAGAAATTGGTGCATCTACTTGGTTTTATTATAAGAATTTATCACGATGCACGGTCACCTGAAGATCAAACACTCACACCTATTTGATGTCATACTGAGAGTGTCGAAGATGAAGTAGGAAAAGTCACGTACATGTACATTTTCACTACCTTTTAAATTCGTAAACAAATTATGAGATATTTCATAAATGCAACTTCCTTCCATTCTGTGATCTGTTTGTTTATTTCCGAAGTTAATTATAAAGGACATAAAGTAATGCAAGATATCCATCACATGTAAATCCACGTGAGTGTACAGATTAACAGTCTTTTAAATGTATTAACAGATTATGAGATATTTAGAAGGTGAAACTTTCCGTAACGATATTCTTTTGCATTTCAGAAACTGATCTTATAAATACACAAAATTATACAAGACATGTATAGCAATATATGCAACAGTAATGTAAGAAGTAATAAAAAACAATGTTCTTTTTGAAAACAGGACCGGGGAATTTTTACTGTAATCGATCCAAGATTTGAGACAAAAAAAAACTTCATTGAATGCAATTTAATTGTAAGACGAAGGATGAATGCTCTTTCTGTGAAACTGAAAGTACTATTCTGACGACATGACGTATCATAAAACTTGGTTCTGCCGTTATTTTTCAATATGGACCCTTTTTAACACTGATATCTCCTCTTATACATGATCCTATTTTTTTCATAAACACTTCTGAATGCAAGCCAGAAGTCCTAGTCTCCGTATGTTTATACATTTTCAATCCGAGAGGCTCCTTTATTCCTGTTTTTTAAATAAAACTTCCAATCCCTCTACATCCCTTAGCATCCATCGCTTTTCCAACCTTTAGGATATACACAGCTTATTTCTCTTGCGGAAGAGGGTTGAGGGAGCAACAGTTTCAAAATGTACATTATAAATGAGCCCTTTTGTATGAAATGGGCGTCAGGGGTCATAAGTCGTAGTGGCACGAGCAAATATCAACACTTGAAATGCTAATGTTATTCTCTACTGTGCTGGCAACTGCATGCCCCATATTATAGCCCACGAAATAGAAGACCGTAAATTTGGTATTTAAATGTTTCGCAGCGAGAAGGAAAATTATCCTCTCTGGTGGTAAATAAGCTACTTTAATATACATATTAATATTTTTAAAATACTCGTAAGTGCCACTAAAATGCGACCGTACGTTCCGTCAAGTTTGCTGTCCATCTAAATGTGATGCCGTAGTGACTGGTAGGCAAGTAGACATGCAGACGTTTCGGTGGCACTTACTTCTTTCATGTTCAGAGGGCACGATTTCATCTGCATTGCAAAGACATTGGGGTGTGCTAAAACGAACGATGCTACAACGAAAAGTTTTTATCAATAAAATCAGGATGCTACTACGAAAACAGATGCTACAACGAACGCGACGCAGTACTATCGGCCGACGTAGCACGCGCGTGGAAATGACGTGTCGGACCTTACCACTTTGATTAGTGCATCAGTCATCATCTTTGTTATCGTTTGTAAGGTTCAGTTATCAGTTTAGTTCAGTTATTTGCGCCTTTAGCAGTGAAAATATTTTTTTAAAATTATTCTGCTATATAATTTTAACCATGAGCCGGCAAAATTGAGTGGGAAAGCTAATTAACTTAGACATAAGAAAGAAATAATTTCCAAGCAAGAAAGTGGAAAAAATGTAGGAGATCTAAGTGATGAATATGGTATGGCTAAATAAATTAATTTTATATTATTTTCCCACTTATATTTTTTGATTTTGTATTACAGTCTTCCTGATTAAATTGTTTTGTTGGATGGCAACTTTGCTCTAGGCTGTGGACCTGGAACGGATTACCCCTTACTTACTTACTTACTTAATTAATTAATTACTTAGTTACTCAGTTACTTACTTACTCCATGGTGCAGAGTCCTTCTTGAGAAGCTAACTGGTTTGCAGCTAGTCAAGAAATTCTCCGCATTTCACGGAACCCGAAGGTTCATTACCGCCCTCACAAGCGTCCGCCACCTGTCTCTATCTTGGGCCAACCCAATCCAGTCCATATAACCACATCCCACAACCTGGAGATCCATCCTAATATTATCCATCCATCTACGCCTAGGTCTCCCCAGTGGTCTCTTTCCTTCCGGTTTCCCCACCAAGACCCTATACACCCCCCTCCTAACCCATATGCGCCGCATGCCCAGCCCATCTCATTCTTCTCGATTTTATCACCCGCACAATATTGGGTGAGGAGTACTAATCATTTACCCCTACATACATATATTTCAAGGTAAGCTAGAGCGAAGAGATGCTATAACGACCGAGATTTTCGAACCAATTAAGTTCGTTCTAGCATACTCCGTTGTATTATCAAAATATTCCCCTTTATTTTCTGCGTTTACGTGTTAGATTATAGAGTCTTACACTGCACAAGACATTAAGCGCTATTGTCACCATCTTCATATCTGCTTAACAGTCAAGGTAACTGATCCAGAATCAGTAATTTAACCTCAGCCGCCTTTTTTGCTGTTCTTCGGAGATTCATTGCATGAAGTAAGAAACGTTTAAATTTGCAGTCTGACGACAGGGAAACATCTGTTGGAGCTCATCGCAAAGTTCAAGAACTCAAGCAGCTTTTCACATCGGAAGCAAGTCTGTCTAACTTTAGGAATTCGCAAATTCAGAAGCATTGACTAGGCATTTTATTCCCCCACACTCGCCACACTTCGGGGGATTTGGGAGGCTGGCTTGCGCTGTATGATTTGTCACTTAAAGAGTCTGGTAGGGGTCACAGCACTTACTTTCGAAGAAGTAGGGAATCTCCTCACCCAAAGGCACTTCTAAATTCTCGCCCTCTAACGGCTTTGTCCAATATCCAAATGACTGCACCTATCTTAGTCAAAGACTTTTCCTGATATGTTCCCCTGTTACAAGCTTACCTGAAACTAAACTGCCTTATGAGTTTCTTTGGTGCTGTGGCCGGGTGGCAACCCTTGCAGTGGATTCAGCAAATTCTTTGGCAAAGCTGGTCCAGAGACTATCTTAAAAATCTGCATCAAAGATGCAAGTGGGCCTTCATTCAGCCGAATCTGCATCGAAGTACGGTTGTTCGTGGTCAAGGACAGCAACCACCCATCCTAGAACATGAGAACAGCAGTGGTGCAGGAGATATATATTTGGACGTGATGATCTGGTGCGAGTTGCAACTGCAGGAAGTAACAGACGCCCCATTCACAAGCTACTGATCCTCCCCACAGGAAGTTAATTTCCAAGGGTTGTAGGTTTCGAGTGTAACTTAGTGGCGGGGAGTGTGGTGGAGATTTCTTTTTATGTCGTGAGGCGACTAAGAAGAGGCTTTCTCTCTCTGGCATCAGTATGGAATGGTGCAATTCAACAACGACGCCTTAATGTGGTTGACAGATTAGCGATTTACTAGGTCAGTTGGCAGAAGAGTGGTACACAGTGATACCAGCCGTACTTACATCTGTGTTATAACACGCCCTTACAGTACACTAATACTAAGAGCGAGGGGCCGGGATAGCTCAGTCGGTTTACCGACTCGCTACGGGATGAACGGTCCGGGGATCGAATCCCAGTGGGGGAGAAATTTTCCGCATCCGTCCCGACCGGTCCTGGTGCCCACCCAGCTTCCTATAACGGGTCACTTTCCCAGGGTAATGCGGCTGGGGCGTGGCGTTGACCACCCACCCCATCTAACGCCGATGTTAAAGAAAGAGTAAAGTTATACCTCTACTCCACCTCTGGGCCTTCGTGGCCTGTTCTATAGTGAACTTGATCTTTACATTTACTTTAATATTAAGAGCGAAATCCCCACAAACACACTTGGCTTAAACAGTCCGCAATAGCGACGGACACCCGGTAAGTTTTCCTTGCCGGGGATCGCTATCACGTAATTACTGTTTTCCGAAATACCCTAAGGACTTTAGGTTCCTGTGACTGTGCATCGTGACCAAAGTGTGAAAAGAGAGAAAACCAACAAAATTCAACAATCAGAAGTTTATTATCAACTTCTGTCTCAACATGTTTCGGGCATCATTATGCCCATCTTCAGGAGAACAAAGACCTTGTGTTACTGCATATGGTGTACTGCGCTGGTTCGGCTGGATGTGGTTGGTAGCGGTTGTGGGGCGCTGCGTTGTAGGATGCGAGCACTGTGTGCATCCTACAGCGCAGCGCCTCACAACCGCTACCAACCACATCCAGCATGTGCACCATGTGCAGTAACACACGGTCTTTGTTCTCCTGAAGATGGGCGTAATGATGCCCGAAACATGTTGAGACAGAAGTTGATAACAAACATCTGATTGTTGCATCTTGTTGGTTTTCTCTCTCTTCACACCCTAAGGACTGTAAGAATTAGGCATCCTGCTTGCTGGTAAAACAGCCTCACGCCTAGTTCTTGCTTTATGTCCATATTTGTTAATGTTTGATTTTGACAACCTTCTAGGACACAGATACCTCCGAAATATCTATGCCATATAGTGAGGGTGTTTGAGGGACTCTGGGAAATTTTTGAACAAGCGATACTTTCGAAACCTCTGCCAGCTTCCGCCTTAAAAAGTGCACTGTACTGGGAGTCCTACAGTCATACACCTATCTCTATCATATCGATTGTGCATTGTATCTTCCCATCATCTCTAGTGTAGTTTAATAGTTTGTCGTCTCTACACATATTCAGCTTATTTTAAATAAAAAAATTATTTGGGTTCTTGAATATTAATTTTTAAATGTCCAGCCAAGCTTCAAAGCAAACTACTTTGAAGTAATTAGCCGCCAGTTTACAGCCGCTGTCTCAACTACAGTATCTCACTCGAGATTAAACAGAGAAAACGGTCACCAGATATGCAGCGATTTTACGGACATACTAAATAGAGTTCAAACCTTCCGAAAAGGATCATCGTTCAGTGTTTCTTTACTGACGCACCGGGCAAGGCTGTGTTCCAACCTGATCCTGCTCGCAAGCTGTCAGCAAACCTGTATGACATACACCATTGCTGTGTGTACAGTGAAAAACTCCTGATGACGGACAGAGGAACTGTTCAAAACATGTGGAGTTTTATTCCAAACATGAATTTGAGAAATTAGTGCATCTAGTTGGTTTTGTTATAAGAGTAAATAAAAGTTAGATTTCAAATGAATTGTTTATGTCATTTTTTATTTATTCTCTTACATCAGTATGTGATATCTCATAGGAAGTACGTAAGGTGATTCTATTTTAAGTAACCAAACGTTCACCCTAGAACAGGCCACCAAGGCCCAGAGAGTGAGTAGATTTATAGCCCTATTCTTCTTTTAACCTCAGCGCTAGATGGGGCACGTAGTCAACACCAGGCCCCGGTCACTTTACTTCCGGAAAAGACCCGGTACTCATTACATAGGAAGCTGGGTGGGGGCCCAGGAACGATTTGGACCCGTACGGAAAAACTCGCCACCACCGAGATTAAATTTCCGTAACCTCCAGCCCGTAGCTAGTCGCTATACCGACTGAGCCATCCCGGCCCACTTTTCATTTTTATTACAGTATATGTTTATGCTTCTTATTAGTTAAGTTAATTACACCAGGTTTTCAAAAATAATTTCCTCTACATTACTAAAGTAACAATTGAACTGCCTTCCCACAGTCACAATTTGATGGCCTTGAAGTGTTCCATACGTAAGGGTTCCTTGGGGCATAAAAATTATTTTAGTGGTTCCCAATGAAAGATGGAAAGAATTTTAGGAAACACTACTGTAGAATTCGGTCTTCTGGATTATAACACCGCGTGGTCTCCTAGCTTGTTACAACTATCTAGCAAATTTAAAGGTCACAACCATGAAGACCGAAAAATGATATCCTCACAGACACTAAAACTCTAATCTGACGCAGAACCTTAATTTTTTACACTATTTTTTCTTAATTCTACCCTGTTTTATTACTCAATCCACGCGGTCTGCATTCCCTGGCTTGTTTAGGGGTGTTAACTCTTAAAGGAGAACAGCTGAAGTCTGCAGCTCTGACCTCGTTGCCACTTGAATTTCTCCATCCAGTTTACTTTGATCACCCACTAACCATTCTGCGCGTTTACCGTAAGTCAGGTTGGCGTTTCTTTAGGTTACAATGTGGCTTGCATCTCAGTCGTGTTCAGTTCCACATCATGAGAGCGTCGCGTGGCAATTAGGTGAGACAGTGGTGACGTACATTTTGTGCCAATTACAGTAGCCTAATTATTGTGTCTCTGCATGTTGTGATACATGGACATATGATACTGTCCTGTTTAAAGATCGATTATACACCAGCGAGAGCTAAGTATTTCATTTCTTTGTTTGAATTGAATAGATTTTACAGAAGCATGGTGTTAATATGTGGGCTGTAGTCATGCACGTTAGTCTTCTATATCTTAAGTTGTGAATATGACAATTAAAATCGTGGTTCAATAAAAAACATGGAAATATTTGATTAGTTATGTGACATTTGACTTCTCAAACAGGGGTCTGCTTTATGCTGCAATTTTTTATGTGTGTGTGTGTGACACACATTGCATTCACACGTTTGCACAAATTTAGTCTACGCAACTTAGAAGGACTCAGTACTTTAGCTCATTGTTCTTATTTTAGGAATTTCAAGAATATCATTTTGGGTTTGTAAGGATGAATAAATATTTTAAAAGATAAAATTTATAAAACACAGCCATGGAAAAAAAAAGTCTTCCCTAAATCTGCGGTGTTTCCGATCAAGTCAGTTCAAGCAATAACATGAATGGTTTGTACAATACAGTTACAAGTTTCGAATCTCTGCCTGAACACCCATAATTTTCGGTGACTTTTTCATGATTTCATGCAGTCCTTTTCAGGCAAATGCTGAAACAAAATTTCTATTCATTCTCCTCCAAAAACATATGCTAACTACGCGGTGAGTGTGAAGTATTACTACTGCTTATCCATTAGAATGAACAGACCAGGATGACAATTGAGACTTTCCAAACTGTAGTATAATTTTTAGGCGCTCCAATAAAGTGCGAAAAGCGACTATTATCATCATCCGTCCGTCTGTCGGCAGAGAACGACTCGGTTATGACTGACGGATTTTCGTGAAATTTGATATTAAAGTATTTTCCGGAAATCTGTCTAGAAAATTCCAGTTTGTTTAGAATCTGATAAGAATATTAGGTACTTCACATCAAGACTACATACATTTATGATAATATCTTACTGAATTCTTCTTAGAATGAGAAATATTTCGGAGAAAGCTTGTGGAGAAAATCAGAGCACAAACTTTATGATCAATAACTTTTTTCCCAAAATCGTGTCTTTTATGAGGTGATGTGGAAAGTTGTGGTACACCCAGACAGGCCACAGGCAACAATAAAATACGGTGCATGCGCATTGCGTCCTGGGTAATTAGGGAAGAGACACACACTCGAAATGTGTAACAATTATTGTTTTTTTTCACGTCATCAATAATTATTCAAAAATGCTTCAATGTTAGGTTGCACATAAATTGCTTCCATGTGTGGACAATAGCCAAACTGGTTGCTACTAATAGTACTATATAGACTGCGTTCAGCAGCCACATCCTTGCTAGCTCTTCTTTTAGATCTGTATATTTCTGTAGTTCTCGGTGATTTTGCTGTAAAAGCTCTGATTTTTGTGACTGTCTACACCTCTTAAATGATGGTTTAATCATGGTTTGTCAAGCGTAACTATATCTGGTATGTTGTTATGGACAATTCGGTCAGTCGTTATGTACCAGTCATAGCACAGTTTGTGAATTACCTAACACAGAATGTGGCTCAAGTTTATACTTCTGTATTATTACCTGTTTTACGGATAAGCCTAAAATAGTCCACGTAAAGTAAGTGTGACATTTTTGCCTTTGTTTTGTGTACTTCATGTCTTGATTTCATTTTTTAAACTTTTCTGTGAAATGGGTTAATCTAATGCAAAAAAATAGCAATGACAATAATGTCACGTTAAAGTATTCCACATTTTATTTCTGTATCTTCTCTTTCGATTAGTTTGTTATCTCTATATCGATGCACATTGTTTGTCCAATAACTCGTGTTTTTTTCAGTGAATGGTATTGTTTTGTTATTGGTTCCAATGAACTGTAAGGATGATAGAACCCAGTTACTCGCTACTTTATCAAAAAATATCTTGTATTCCATCCGCGTCACGCTGAAGTTTCACTTCCTGCTCCTACATCTCTGTAATATGGCTCTGTTATTAGCAGGTAACTTTGGATACACAGTGTGGTTCATGAAATAGTTACTTGGCTTTCAGTTTAATGATGATAACAAATAAACAAACTGGATTTGGTATAAGAAATTTATTATGGAGATTAAACCTAAACCAACTTGTACTTCTTGCATCAGATATTCTGTGTAATTTATCTAGTAACATGACGGCGGTGTATATGATAAACATACTGGGCAGGGGTCGTGATTGTCCGCGTGACCCTGTCTATGTTACTCTTTGAAATCAGTCGAGAATGAGGGTGTTTGGATAGCTGGGAAAGTGACCGAAATTATAAAATTAGTTCCCGCCTCTCTTTTCCTCCATACGCGCTTCATGCGCTTCCCATCTCATTCTTTTCGATTTTATCACCAGGAACAATATTGGGTGAGGAGTAGAGATCATTAAGCTCCTCATTATGTGGTTTCCTGCACTACCCTGTTACTTCGTCCCTCTTAGGCCCAAATATTCTTTTCAACGCCCTGTTCTCAAACATCTTCATCCTATGTTCCTACCTCAATGTGAGCAACCAGGTTTCACACCCATAAAAAACACAGACAAATTATAGTTCTGTATATCTTAAACTTTAAATTTTTGTATGCAAATATAATAGCCTACATAAAACAATATTTTCCCAAAAGACATTATTTATTTTGTGTTGCAGAGTGTCTTAGCAAGTGAACATGTCCCCAACCCTCGCAGCAAATTGTAAGTAACTTGAAAGCCTACTTCTGCGCCGGCTGCCTCACGGAACACTTCTATAAAATTAATATTGATTTGTAAAAATTGTAACAATTCATTTTCCTCTTTTTATTTTGACAGGTCCACGAAACTAATCATGATTTCAGTCACTGTGAAATTGTTATTTTGAGTAAGAAAAGTTACAGAGTGCGCTTGGGCTTGACTATGCTCTCTTCCAGCAATAAGGTTCTACTTGGCTTTACCACGGAGACAGAAGAACGTCAAAGGTAAGATGGCGCTGGTGAAAAGAAGGTGAAATTATCTGCTGCGGCCTAACAGCCTGTGTTGAATGTGAAGTTACCTTGCTAGATTTTCGGACGCCGGAATTTTAACAGTGACCCACAGGACATAAAAAATTTTTCAAAAAATTTCCTTCCTTAAAAGGAAAAAGTGGGTGTATGAGATCAACATTACGTCACAACATTCCCTCATTGAAACATTTTAACTAGCTGAAAAATGTTTGTAATCCTTGGTGTGAATATCCGGACAAATGAAATCACCATAATGTTGATTGTATTAGTTTCAGTACAACAGAAGTAACAAAATGACAGGCCTAAGATTTTGTGAACACAGGACGACACTCGCACCACCTACTTAAAGGTCTGAAATGGTATACGGTACTAGGTCTTGGAAGGTATTATTTTGTGGAAAACACGGTAATTAATTGCCGGCCCTTCAAAACTTTGCTTTCAGCTTCACAATGAACGCCTATAATTAACGAAATATTGTAACTAGACAAGTAAACTTCTGCACAGAACTAAGCCGTACACATACCTAATTATGTAGGTACATGTATGTAGGCTACACATTGCATATGACGTACAATCTATAAGCCTAATTAGACACATGGCAACAATGCGGATTTTTCAGGTTATATTTGACATTTACAAGGAATACAGAATCTGCACTGAAGAACTTCCCAAAAATAAAATAACGCAGCAAACTTCGAGTGTGCACCGGGGGGGGGGGGGGGCCCCCAAATTTTTTTTCCCCTTAAAAAAATATTTTTTTGCTAATGGGAAAAGGAGGGGCAAAAAAAGTTTAAAAAATTTTT
>Ga0131853_10002673_pt1 | contig 31917 bp, 4 predicted proteins | sample TergutLab28metaG_FD_92764 | JGI IMG/M metagenome (GOLD analysis project Ga0131853, IMG submission 92764) | Labiotermes labralis P1 segment gut microbial communities from Petit-Saut dam, French Guiana - Lab288 P1 (version 2) (version 2) | ecosystem: Host-associated > Arthropoda: Insects >... | reverse complement strand
TACAGAAGGATGGAGGTCAGTCTCTGCATAGCTGTTGCCATTCTGTGTCGTAATTTGGAATTATCGGCCTCGATTTTATGTCCGGAAAGTGAATATCACGAGAAAGACAATATTTATACCCTTTCTCAGTCACTCCATGACAATTTCCGCAGAAGCGCGTTATATGACATTCAAGGGTCTGAAATCTGTTTATTACACACATATACACACAAACACACACATATACATATATGTATAATGATACACACACACACACACACACACACATATATATATATATATATATTCATGTCTCTCTATGTGTTCCTCTCCATACAAGATGCGAGCTATAATATGATTTGTGTTACCACAGACATAAACTCAAGTCAAGCCAGCACTCCGTTTCTGCGGTAACAGACCCGATTGCAGCAATCATGCAAATAAAAATGCTGTATATGTTCTTCCTATTATAACAGAATAAATCGTCGACAATTTGTCCATTTTATTTTTAAGGAAAGTTTATACATTTGACGTTATTAACTAAGTAACTAACTCACTTTCTCACTAATTAACTTAGTTACTACCCTCTTGTAGCATTTCCTTCATTATAAGCTAATGTTTCCTCACCTACTCAAGAAATTCCCCAAAATATCATTAATGTGTCCCAATTTCTGAGCCAGATATATGCACTTCGTGCTCTCATCCTATTACTTGAAGGTCTGTTTTAATATTATCCTCTCATCTACATCTAGATCTTCCAAGTGCCCTTATTCCCTCAAGTTTCTCAACCAAAGCCGTGTATTCACCTTTTTTCTGCCTCGTAAGTGTCACAAATTCTCCTTGATCACTCGAATAAAACTTCACGCGTAGCACATCGTTATACGTTGTTATTATACACTATGAATGTACCAGTAGTTTACTTCGTTAAATATACCAAAAAGTAGGACAAGCAAACTTTTTTACTAATGTAGACGAAAAAGTAGAAATTAAATCCGCAACCCAATATTTCGGATGGAGTCTGTTTCTTGCATTTAGTTCCATTTGCATTTTCCGCTCTTACCGGCTGCAATAATGTGACCCAATAACAGTTACACTTTGGCAGCTTTACTTGCAATATCGGTAATGCCAGCTATATGACACGCTGCTTATTGGATCAGCCCCTATCTCTCTTTCCCCAGAGACCTAAATTTTTATGTTGTCACGTTTATCTCTGTCGATGGTCAGAAAATGTCCATGAAATGAAGGGATGTGCCTACTATCGCAAAAAAGGTTTATGATCTTTTTGAAGTAGCAGTTGTCAGTGAATTATGACTGGTTGTCTGATCTTGGAATATTAAAGATTTAACAGCATGTGTAAACTGGTGTTATAGTGAGTAGGTTACGGGCAGCACATCCGAGGGAAAATGGTTCGAACCTCGGCAAAGAGAGGCTTATTCGAAATGTCGACACTGGCTCCGGGTTCTACCTAGACTCCAGTGAAGCGGGTACCGGTAAGGCCGACTGGATGTGAAGCCAACCAATCTGGCCATCTCAGACGTAGACAGTAATACGCCTCGCTACGTCTGAGCAAGCTCCACTTCTCACAGGACAGGACAGTGACATTTTTCTCTCCGCCACCACGTCTAAGTCGACTCTGGCCACTCAGGCTCACTTCCAGTGTGTATCTGGCATCCTTGTTCTGGAGAAAAGGTGACCGAAATATGGCCCTGACATTTACTGCAACGTTAAGAATGACGTGGTGCTTAGTCACAAGGAAATCTTTGAACACGTTAGGATATATACGCACAGTAAGAGATCCTCGCTCCGATAATGCCTATCTTCATACAACTGGGAAATGTTAGACAAATGTACGCCTTATGGTGATTTTCTACCAGACCAAATACCCATAATTCTTAATTTTTAAGATGTAAGCACGGAAGTTACTTGGGTTTAGTTATATCTAAAACTGCACAGTATGGAATACAGGAAGAGTACATTGGTCATAAAATATATATTTCACTTTATTTTTGTTCCAAATGACTATTTCTCAAGGAATATTTAACGTGTTTCGGCGATATTTCTTAGCGATAGGTACAGACACATACATTTTATGCAAAGTTCCCTTATTTTATTGGATTCTGATGAAGAGTGGAATGAATTAATACAATTTGGTAATACTAAAAAAAGTCCATTAAAGAAAGACACCGTGGTTCGCGACTTTGTAAGTGCAGAATAGGGAAGGACAGACACCGTGCACCTAATATGCTAATAAGTTTGAAATTTTTCTTTGGAAAATCTTCAAAATTCAGACCCAGGGTTTTCGTTTCCCAAAGATACTTAGCAAACTGGAAATAAGTTGCTGGTGCAGTCCCAGCTGTACTGACTTGATATCACCAGGTACGTTGTATACTTTGTTATTACTCCCATTATCATATACATGTTCCGAAAGTGAAATGTTATCTTACAAAAACAGAAAAAAGTGTAATTGTGAAAAGTAGAATTAATTTAAACGGAGGTGAATTTACATTAGTCTAAAGACCATAAGCCTTATTTAATTTTATGGAATATGAAATTTGGTAAAACAACTCTTATCCGTACAAGATACAAGAAACTGCACTAAACTCTTTGGTTGCGAAACTATGTCATTACCAACACAGTAGGTACATCTGAAACATTGATAAATAAATGTAAGACCCTACGATGTCATAACAGAGAACACCACAAACTTAATATTCATTGTGGCGTAAACCAGAAATCTCAGGTCAAATATTCCGGATAATTCAGGCGCTGAATATTATACAGTCGTCTCTGGATGGTTGAGTAATGCGAAGTTTCGAGGGGATGCCAGCACATAATCCAGTATGGAGTGCATCAGAGCCGGCATGTAGTGTGGTGGTATGGTTGAATGGGAATTCATGAAGGGAGGGGGTGGTAATGCTGAACCGTGACAGCACTTTAACGGTTATATTTGAAACTACCCCGGCGGTGGACTGGAGATGATCATGGAAGGAATGTTCGTGATATGTCATACGATTCAAGGTATGGGGAATCTTCCGCCTGACTACTACTGTCACGTGGTCGAAAGCGTTATGTGTCTGATCTCAAGAAGAATCAAAGCGGCCAGACCAAAGGCAGTCAGCGAGTAGAGACACGCAAGGAAATACTTGTAAATAACGACAGTTATTTACATGTAACGACTGTTAAAACGAAGCGTAATGGAACTAGAGTTAACTGTTAAGTGATTTGTTGCTTCCTGTTCTAACAGAAGACGGGAGTAAGTTACAAATATGAATAAGTAATTGTATATCCTGCAGTCGGACATAAGTAACAAAATGGTGGGAAGAAAGTAACAGTTTAGCTCCTTGCGGAGTTTGGATATTATTCACTATTACTTACATTTTTCATTTTTTGTGTAAAATATATTTTTAGAGCACGCAAGACACATACTAGTAAAGCAGTTAATGAAATGGCGTTGCTGGAGGACAGTTAGATGTGCATATCTTTACAAAATGTACACTATTACACGAAAATGCAAAAATTATTAATTAATATTATTAGATAGTCCATTTAGAACAAAAGCTGATCTCCGTGGCCGTGCGGTTTAAGCCCTCGGTGTGCGATCGCACAATGGCTGGGATCGCCGTTTCAAATCTCGCTGAGGGCTTGGATGTTCGTTCTTAATTTGTGCTGTGTGTTGTCTAGGAAACAGCCCTGAGAAGAACTGCTCACTCTTGCAGAGGAGTCCTACCGGGTACGTCTGTCTGATTGTGTGCGATTTAGAAGCCTCAAAATGCAGCCTGGACCCGATTTTTGTTCTTGCACCTCAGAAAAATCTTCACAGTAACCCGTTTAATTAAATGGACACAGGAATCAAGAAACCAGTAATTATGAAAAGTAAACACAAATTAACTACAAAGTTAGTACTAACAGTCAAACTTTGGCGGTAGGAAACTTGAAGCAGTCTCCTTGAAATGTGGCCAAAATTTCTCCAACACATCAAATAACAGACGTTCTTAAAAATGGAGAACATGTAAAGAAAAAAGCAGAGCTAGAAAGAAAATAAAGAAGGAAAAGAGAAAAGAATATTTCCCGTCAGTTTCTAACGCTCAAAATAATACATTTTTCGAAAATTTTATATTCCCAGGTGTTTTGCTGTATATCTGTGTGTGCTTCAGTTGTGCAGTTATTGGTATGAGCCACTTCACTTTCTGCATGGCAAATAAGAGTAAGAAATTGTGTTTATGCTGGCGAATTTATATTAAAAACAAAACCTGATCATGGAAGAAGCTGTACACTGAACTTGCTTCCATCACATTGCGCGAGTAGCAATTAAGTTTCATTTTTCACGTGTAACTGAAATACATACTTCTAACTTGATCGTGTGTTGTTGACTCTACACATCATAAAATTCCGTTGTGTTTAACTATGTAGAAAACATACGGTTTGCAAAATGTAGTACTAAGCACAGAATCCTTTTCGTCTTCCACCATGTCCTTTTCTAAGGTTTCCTCGCTCCGATAAATGTCCTGCGGATGATGAGGTTTCATACTCCGACAGACTGATTTATGTTTGGGTCAACAGACAGACATGTGGCAACTAGTATTTGCAGTTCTGGGATTTTTTATTGCAGAAGTGTTGAAAATCTATGGAGTTCTAAAAACAGAAAAACATTTTTTTTGTAGCACAGTTTGTCAAATGCAACCTCATTTCTCTGAAAGTAGTAGCCTAATTATTATATTATTAAGAACAATTAAGATTGGATTGTTATATATCCAATAAACTTAGTCAAACTGACGTTAATTTATATGATTTCTGATAGTTTCTCGAGCACTTTCATTTATCACTCAATGACAACTGTTTAATACACTAAAAACTGCTCAGTACCACCTTTTCAAAATAATTGCCTCTTTCACTCCTAAGGAAACATTTTACTCTATCATGGAAAGAATTATGCAGCACAGAGAAGAAAGTTAATGTACCCGCCATCTTAAACTGCGCTTCTAAGCTCCTTTCTACAAAAATATATCACTTCCCTGGCGACGAATGGCATTGCTCGAAAATTTTCACAGACTGCCTAGCTAGAAATAAAATGATAAGTTGCTTCTTTTAAGCGATAAGAGAATGAATATATTCTTGAAATATACAACAGATATATCAAAGTTTGTTCTTCTCTTAAGTCTTCAAACAGCAGGGTGCCAAACTGCAGTTATGTCAAAGTAATTTGAAAATCACGATTACTGACCCAAAGAAATAAGCCATTTTCAAATTTAATTACAATGAGGGAAGCAAATTCCACGTTGCTTGTACAATACGCCTTTAATCAAATGCTGTGTCTCTTAATGCTTGCAACTGCGTAAATATTATGGTAATCGTCTACAGGCACACTTTGTAAACTTCATACAAGCGTGCAAGGTAAGATGACATTTAACTTATTACTGAATGTGCAATATTATATACGTGAGCTTACATTTTATTTAACGCCTTATCCTTCAGCCACAAGCCACAGCTTTACAATTTCATGTAAATGTGGAAGCAAAATTCAATGGCTTTATTTAGCGTTCCATCCCAGCAGTTTCTTGGAAATACTGAGTAAAACACCAAACCCCGTGTCGAATATTCCGTACCCAGCCAGTTTCGAAACAGGATATCTTTTAACATAAGCTCACCAGCTAGGTTCGTGTTTAAGGTGTTCAATATTCAGAAATAAACACAATCTGAATTGTTCCAATCTTAATTACATTTATTTCATAGCCAAAGGAATGGAAAAGACACGACACGACACGACACGACACGACATGACATGACATGACATGACATGACATGACATGACATGACATGACATGACATGACAGATACTTCTGGCTCTTACCAGCGTGACGCAGTAAACACGAAATGCTTTGTTCGTTACAACATCATGCACGGTGTCTAGCGACAAAATGGCAGCGGCCATACATTTTATATTTCATTGTATTTTACTATGTTAGAGTATTTTATGTCATTTTATCTTGTTACGTCATTCGTTACGTATTTATTATTTGAAATATTCTTTTATCTGTTTAATTTGATCGGGTTCTTCGCTTTAATGTATTATCAATTTCGATGATTTAAGTTCTTGCTTTGACTTCGTGGGTTTTTCTGAGAAGTTTTCGTATTGTTGTTTCTTATTGTTGGGTAAATTGTGAGTTTGTTATGTTATATAGTGTAGGGTAACATTTTGCATTTCGTGTTTTTCTGCCTTTGCTTCATAACTGTCTTGCTGTTTCACCTTAACTCGGCTGACTTGTTTACCATTTCTTAATTCTTTTCCCATTGCTATTTCTCTGCCTACGGAAAACTTGCAACCTGTACTTTTAGACGTAAGTCAAACAAACGCTAATACTTAAGAATCTAATTTCTTTTTTTCTCGTACCCCTTATGAAGTTAAGATTTGTGTTATAAATTCTACTTTAACTATCACGTAATTAAACGTAATCTGTATTATCAACATTTATTATTGAAATCCGTTTTGGCAAGTACTTACCCTAGCTTTCTATTCTATTAATATATTGGTGTTTATTTTATTCTGAAAGGATATTACTTTTTAATTTAAAATATATTCTGCTGATCTACTTTGAAGCTGTTTGGTTAATGCTTTTATTAAATGAAAAAAAACACATTAAGTACATTCAGCCAGCCTTGGGTGTTTTCCAACACCCACTATCAAGATAGTCAATTCAAACTTAAAGTTTAAATCGTAATTTTAAAATGTCAAGTCGTTACATATTTAAAACTAATGAAATAAGTACGTGGATATTTACAACTTTTAATAAGTACGTGGATATTTACAACTTTTACGCAAAACGAACTTTAGTATTCAAACACTGTGATTAGATCCTTTTTATATAAAGCCAGATAACTTATTTTAAGTTTCATGGCAGCCTTAAATATGGAAGAATTGTTGAACTTTATGTCTAACTTTAGTGTTTTGTAACCCTATCTGATGGAGAAATTGCGAGTTATTCAACTGTCTTGAAAGTAATCCAATGGAATAAATTTTAATATTATAGAATACATTTTTTAACTGTTTTATTTCTTCGCATTATGTAAACATGTATTTCAGTTTTATATATCGATTTTAATTTGTGTTAATCGTGCAGGTATATTTCGCTATAATTCCATGTAGTTGTGCAATACAATAAAGAATCGGTTTCTCTTCCTTAGAGGAAATGACACTTTCGGTGTCGTATTGTTACTGTTCCTGCTATTTGTGGACACGTTCAAAGAACCATAAACGCATTGCAAATATCTTTGTTTTAGAATATTAGGATATAGACCTATTATATTCATATTCTTACATTTATGTTCGGAATTTGTAGCTTATACATCCCTCGTGAACGTCGAATTTTACGAATTGTTTATTCCTTGTATTTTTCTCTCTGTGATGATTTATGTTTTTGCGGTACTATTTCGTAAAGGTCGAGATATCCTGTTTCCTGGAGTTTTCTTTTAATAGGCGAGACGTTCATACCGTCAGTTTTTTCTTATGTTTCAAAAAAGTAACTTACAAAATCTATCGCCTGTTTAGATGTTCCAGTGTTCTTAGGCCCCTGTCCGTAACTTGAAGCAAATAGTCTCCAGTATAAAGACCAGTAACACTTATGTATGTCATGACAATGTTATTTATTTCTGTCAGATTTTAACTTAAAATCTAATATGTAGAAATAAATTGCAATAATAGTTACAATCACATGTTAACTGCTGGGAATCGCGCTCTTCTGTAAGGTAAGACGAACGGACGGACAGAAAACCACGACGAGGCTAATTATCCGCTTTTGCTAATGGTTTGCCAGTGCTCCTAAAACCCGTCTTCATGCGAAGAGAAATGTCTGCGACAGATCCGTAAACGCTCTGATGAATACAGTAAGTAATTGAATTACGTCACCTCCGTGGAATTCTAGTTACTGTCAATGAGCTGTACAGTGTAGAATCTGTTCTGCTTCACTCTTACACATAGACCTCTTCCAGGTTTGCAGAAGCAAAATCTTGTCTTCTGCTACATACAACCTGTCACCTCAGTTCACCATTTCTTTAACTTGGAAGTGATTTAATTAACAGACGAACGTTTTCTCCTTCTGTACGTAGGTGTATGTACGCCAACAACTCATCGCTTATCGCGATGCGCTCTGTGGTTACTAAGTGGAATTTCAACTTCTGAGGACTTTATTTACGTCCAAATACACGACATTCGCGCCAGTCCTAAAACGATGATGTTCGAATTCACATTTGATAGGCGAAAGCTGATCTAGAATTTCATTCACGATTATGAATATTTATAGAGAGCTTTTAAAAACACGCTGTGAGGTTACGTATATTTCAGATTTCTTTCCGAACTTAAAATCCAGGAAGTTAGGACAGCGAGCAAATTTTATTATTTTTTTAACAAAACACGCGATGTAAATCGCACATTCCTCCATTCGTAGTTCATGAAGTCCAGGGTATAATTTTTGTTCCGGTACCATCTGTTTTAATTTGCAAACTGGGGCTCTTCATATTTTCACATTCTACTAAATACCATCGCAAGCACAAAATTAAGGATTATAAGATAAGTGTGGAACTTTCAAGGACGAAACTCGAACGCACCCCTGGGGCTAAAATATAAAGAGAAGAGACAACTTGGGAGATCTAATTGTAGACAGGTAATATTGATCTATCCCCTTGAAGAAATACGTTTAGTATGAAGGCGTTGATTAAATCCACGCGGCTTAAGACAGGAAATATTTGCTGACACATATGGGCTTCCGTGTTGAACAGAAGGCGGAGAAATTCTTGTCCAAGGGAGTGCCTCTCACAGACTCTATTATGTATAGTTAATTAGCTAGTTAACATCTCTCCTTTCTGAAGTATTTTGTGGTTTCTTTCGGCTTGTCAGCCAACACTAACACAGTAGACCTGTCACGTGCACTATAGGTACTTCCTTCTCATCGTAACCGTCGAAATGTTGATAATCTCCCAAATGTCACTAAATATTGATGAAAAATTTAGTACAAAGAAAAAGGCTTACATCTACAATTGTTACTTGCAGTGACGTCATGCTTCTTGTTATGGAGGTCCCCGATATGAGATGTCAGTGTTGGAAACATAAACCATGAACTCGTTTTCTCACTCTTCCCAGACAATGAACTGACAAACTGCATCACAAACTCTCACATTCACATTCCTGTTAATCACCATTAAACATTTATCCTAATAGGTTACGCCACACTTAAAAGTTTTGAGGGAATAAATTTCGGTCCGTATGGGCAAAAATATCCTGTGCCGAAAATGAAGACGAATTTGTACTTTTGTATTACCTTAAAAGTGGTTCTTAGTCCGAACAACTTTGACGTCCAACGTAATATATTTAAATGCTTATTTGAAACATAATTCGACATAACATCCCATAGGGAATAAAATAAAAGCAAGAATTCAAATTTGTTTTGATATACTTGACATTTTTTAAAACCTCGTAACATACTTTAAGTTCCCAATTTTCTCTAACCAGAAATTCCATAGTACAATCCCCTTTGGGAAAAGAACAATCCTTCAGATAGTCCAAAAATTCCCTTTCTGCATTGGAACCCGGTTATTCGTAATTGTTCTCCCCTAACTGCTTCCACTGTTTCTTGTCTGAAACATGGCACATTCTTACCAGACGACTTATGTAATTTCCATTACAATAGTACAAACGTGTCCATGAAAAATATCTGCACTTGCAACTGGTGATCAGCGTGTGATTTTTGTGGTTTTTAACGATGTCAGTGACTTCTCTGCTTTCTCCTCAACATCGAGTGTCTTAAACAAATAAAACTCTAATGCTGAAGAATGTTACAAGAAAACAAGTGAAATTTTGGGTTCCGTCTTCAACGCGGATCACAAAACTACACTCTACAAGTAGTAAGTTCGTGAACTCGAGTGCCACACTCGTTAGTATAATTTTGTGTACACTGCGCCCAGTTTGATCAATAATAAAATCAACAAATTTGTTTGGTTTATGACACAAATAGAAACAACCGGTTCATTTGCACTTATCCACTTACATTATTCATGTGGCGGAGAAAAGGGTATTGCGAATTACACATCTAAATCCTTTCATCAACACCCACAAGAACTTAAGTTGTTCCTTATTCTATGTAAATGTCTCCTTACAATATGAACTTATCACTTAATCCTGTTTGATTTAAGCACAATAATGTTAAAATTATGCTAAGAATTACAGTCTGGATGAAACGAGTGAAATAAAACCACGTGTTTATATACAATAAAACATTTCGAACTTGAAGAGAAACGTAAATTAAATTATGAAAATATTTGTGGAACAAAAGTTTATCTTGTAATTCATTCGGAATTTCTGCTTCACTACTCAGCCAGAGATGAAAGAGAGCCGCAGGAAACAATGACCAGTTTACAATATGCAAAATTATAAATGAAATTTACCTTCTAACATAGAATATTACTCATACAGGGACGATACATAAAACAAATGTTATTTTGTTAAGGTAATGATATCATGATATCAGACTCACGCTTCTGTTTGTAGCAGTCTTCCCAGCATAGCGAAAATAACAAAACTCGTCGCATCTGTTATAATCGATTTAATCTGCATTATTCTATTATTTTGTGATACGGGTTTAAACGAGCAGAAATTTTCTCCCCTCGAATTGCTGACTTTAATCCTGTAAATAAACATTTATAGCCAAAAAATAATAAAATTTTTAAAATTAAAAGGTCGGATCATTGACGAAATCTCATGGGAGTAACTCAGTGTAGTTTGTATCATATTCTGATGAAGATGAACACACTGGTTTCACATAAAGTTTGTTGCAGCATTGAAGCGCTTAGCAGCAAAATTATGACTTTCCAGACAGATTGGGGAAGGCTTGTAGTAAAAATAATGTTTTCCAGTCATCATTTAGAGACTGTATTTTCCAACTACGACTTTCAAGTCACTACAGAACAGTAGCCTGTTCCACCTACCACTGCATAATCATCATTCAAACGTTGTAAGAAGGAAATTAAGGTTAGCCAATCATTGTTCAGACACTATCAAGTAAAATAACACTATTTAGTCATCATTCAGACCCTCTCAGTCACAAAATATCTAAGTAGTTCTTTTCATTCAGCACTCAGATATCATCCGTCAAAAAGTAAGGCTTTGTTGTCGCCTATCAGGCGCTCTCATATATAAAATATTTCTCGTTTTCAAACGTTATCAGATAAGAAGTAAAACTCTTTCTGTTCGTCATTCTATCGTCATGAATTAAAACGTTTTGGCCTCAACTTGTAATGCGTAATCCGAAAAATTTACTGCGAACAACAATATAAAAATCTCGACATTTTTTCAATATATTCTTATATTTGACAGGAACGAACAAGGATATTATGTTCCCACAGTACGTTAATTTGTGACACTTCGTGCAAAGGAACACAAAATAGTGCGGCGGAAGGTCCTGGATTTAGCCAGTTCGTAGTAGTGTCACTGACCTTTCATCACAAGCGGCAGTCCAATCTTGACAATCATAAGAAACGTTCGTTTATTCGTATATATTAAAGTAGCACTTGCTTTTGATGTTTGTTGGACCGTGCATCATTGTGATAACTGAAGAATAAAAACCAACTAGATGCCGGTTATTATTTTATTGTACTTCTTACAGGCTTAAAATTTTTCGGACACTACTATGCCCATCATCAGGAAATCGCGACTATAATGTTGATTACCACATTGGTCGTTTCGTTCTTGGTTTGCTGTATGTTAGAGGGTAGGTGCGGGTAGGTTGGAGTAGTGTCCTGCAGCCCGGACACTACTCCAACCTAACCGCACTTAACCTCTAACATACAGCAAACCAAGAACGAGACGACAAATGTGGTAATCAACATTATAGTCGTGAGCTCCTGATGTTGGACATATCAGTGCCCGAAACATGTTGAGCCAATAAGAAGTACAATAAAATAATAAGTGGCATCTAGTTGGTTTTTATTCTTCGGTTAGCACTTGCTTTTTTTTCAAGAATAAATACATAAGTTTTACCGGAACACATACAGTGTGTGCCACTCGCTACCGAACCCGGCATTTCTTTAATAATTCTAACACCAATGAGGATATTGCAACGAAATTTGAACAGGATTACGTTCGTTGTGTGAGAAATGAAGAGGAATGTGTCTGTAGTCCGCTTCAAGTTTCGTTGCAATATCCTCATTAGTGGTAAAATTATTAAAGAAATGCCGGGTTCGGTAGCGAGTGGGACACACTGTATATTCCGGCTACAGAGATGCGTTGATCATACAGTCACAGTGAGGCACTTACACCCCTAATCCTGTCTACCACACTCACATCTCATTCCGAGTTTCATCGTTTAGAAATTCTCAGATGTTGATGATTTATAGCAGTTAACTACGTAGATGGAAAGTAATGTTTTCTGTAAACGAAAGTTTCTCTCATCTTGATATACATGTAACACAGAAAGTGATTCATTTCACTTTAGTTTGTCACAATTTCCTGTCTAATTCTGTGTTACAGATGTGGCATACGCACGCATTTATTCAACTCAACAAAACGGTAGACCTGAAATTAAACTCTTAGACTGTTGTTAATAAAAACACGGTAATATTTTTTGCCTGAGATTTATATTAAGATACTAAAGAGGCAGGTTCCTTTTACTAAATTTGCAGGTTTATCATAGCACTGAAAAAGCTCTGCTTTGTTTACTTTCCTGAATTTGTATCTCAACTTATATCTTAAATTTTTATTCCTAATTCTACTAATATTAATGGACATTTGAATATTACCTTTAATTTTCAACTCAATTAATCTCCTAAATTTTCCCTTCCATTGAGTGATCCTATTCAGACTCTTTAAGCAGTATTTGCATCTTCTTCAAGTACTGGGTTCTGTAGGTGATTTCCATATCTTTCTTTGCAATTCAACCATCGTAGTAACATATGGATGAAAGTGTTCATAGTAACTACTCGGAATTTGTACATTCATGTCACGAAAGACACTTATAAAATGACAATAAATCAATAAACAAATTTTTTCCAATACTTCTGCCTAATTGCTACAGCATATTGGCACTTTTTCCCCACTGCCATTAACTGACGCATTCTACGAGAGATTCATTTATGTGTCTGCAGTGCGGAGTACGTACTTTAAGGTAGAAGGCGCCCGACTCTAACTGCTACCTTGCCAGCTCTTAGCTGATTCACGTCTTGACAAAAGATGATCTTCAATAGTATTCTCAGGGATTACACTGAACCAGGTGAACGGTGACCCACTATAATTCAAAGTCTGAGAGGAATCATAAAGAGACATTGTAGAGTTTTACTGAATAAGCAAACCGTGCACAATTCAGTGATATGAAATACATTGCTGGTCAGTTATTTAGGTATTACGCAATTAAGAATCGGAATTTAAACTTCGGAAGATCTTATAATAAAACAAACGTGATGCACTAATTTCTCAAATTTATTTTTGGAATAAAACTCTACACATTTCGGACAGTTCCTCTGTCCTTCATCAGGAGTTTAGCACAGTAAGCACAGCAATGTTATATGTCATACAGGTTTTGCTGACAGCTTGCGAGCGGGAACAGGATCAGTTTTTTTTTAATTTTTATCCCAATCAGTTCTGGCAAAAACACGTAACTGTCATCTTTCATTATTTTCAAGGGAGTCGACCATATATTTTCCTTTCGTAAATAAGAACACTTTAAAAAGATTCATTGCACTTTTTCTCTGAAATCCTCCTTTTATTCTGTAGGGGATACATGACGAAGATAATTAGACTTACTGCTAAGTTACATTATTTCTAAAGATTCAGAACGTCGCTAACAAAATGCCGCCACTGAAAACTATGCTTAGTTATTTTTTCAGATTTAAGGTGCTCACAGCGTTTATTTTGAAGTCCAATTGTCTGGGTTAACTTTGTTATAATAAGTAGTACTTCCCTTACACGAAAAGGACAGTCTGTTGTTTATATTATGGCATATTCTATGGGCTGAATGGCGAAATATATCTTCTAATAATTCCTACTACCGCGGTAGCACAGTGGTGAAGGTGCTGTGCTACAAATTGGAAGGTCGCTGGTTCGATTCCAGATGGTGTCATCGGAATTTTTCATTGACATAATCCTTCCGATAGCACTACGGCCCTGGGGTCGACTCAGCCTCTAATAGAAATGAGTACCAGGATCATTTCCTGGGGGTAAAGGCGGCCGGTGCTTGGGGCTGACAACCTTACCACTATCCTGTGTCGTTGTCATGTAATCTGGGAACCTTAACTTCCTGGAACCCTCTGGGCCACTCCAGGCCTGTAACGGGACTGCTTTACCTTTAATAATTCCCACTTATATTTCTCTCTGATACGTTCAAGTGTATCTACAGTCTGTGCAAAATTCGTAGATAAATAAATATATAGCCACTGGACAGGTGCGTGACGCGACTGAGCTCTTGTTTCTTGGTGTGCGAAAAAGAAATGAAGTTTTCTGCCTGTCAGGGCAGAGGATGAGGGAGAGTTGTTCCACTTCAGAGAAGTGACCAATCAAATTACAACATCGCGTGTTACTTCTTGTAGTGCGCCAGGGAAATATTACCTCATTTTTGATAAATTGTCGGTTTGTTAACTAATTTATTTCTTAACCACTTCATCTTTGATTATAAAGCTCTGTGAAGTGAATTACGCGTAAGATAATAAATGGGTTACGCGGTGGTACAGCTAGTTGACACATTGCTCTAAAAACCGAAAAGTAGCGGGTTTAGTTCCCGATGGGGTCATTGGGATTTTTCATTGAATTAGTCTTTCCGGTTACACTATGATCCTAAGGTTAATTCGACTTCCTATAGAAATGAATACCAGGGTTTTTCTCAGGGTGTAAAGGCAGACAGTGTGTAGGATTTGCAACCTTACCACCTTAATGTGTTTTTTGATTAGTGTGTTTTTGTATTGTTTCTCTTATGTATATTTAATCTTATTGGCTTGGTATGTGTTAGTGTAAGGACTACTGCACACCGAGTGACAACTCAATTGCAGTTAGTACTACTACAACTACTACTACTACTACTACTAATAATAATAATTGTGCGGGCTGTCTATAAATTCTGGGAGCCTCTACCTCCTGAAGCCCTACGGGTCTGTCCAGGCACGTATAGAGATTGTTTTACTTCTTTTACTAGTAACCTGTCTTTTAAATCTGGGTCTACCTGCCCAGCGGCCTTTCACCATCGGATTTTGGGACCAGAAATTTTCATACATTTTTCTTCTGTCCCAGACTTTACCGTTCAAATCAGAAACTATGTTTAACACTTCGTAACATGGAGTTTAAAAGGATGCGAATTTATTAGCCTTCCGTCGAAAGCTAACACTGTAAGAACATTCATTGTCAGACATCAGCAAGTAGGTTTTTGGTATAAGATTTCAGCCTCTGACGCTGATATTCTTCCGGTTATTGCACTAGTTAGGATGGTGACAAACAAAAGGACTAACAGAATTTATTTTGGTTCCTTAGGTGGATATTCTAAAATATTTTACTTATGCTCCCGCATCTGAATGAAGGAAAAACTTCTGTGATTTGGTAAACTTATCAAGAAAAGTCAAATTTAGTAAAGAATATTTAAATTGTAATGAATTTCGCGCGCATACCATGGGTATAACATATGTTGGAAGCTTTCGCACACGTGATAAAAGTAGTTAGAAAAATCAGAAGAGAGAATCTAAAATATCACCATTACTCTGTCACTTTTAATAATGTTGTAGTAAAAATTAGTACAGGCGCATTACGTTTACAGTTTTATAGAATGGAGTGCTGGTGTTTCGCGTGACACTTTAAGCGCCAATGACAATGAAATTTTGTTAGCTACTCGATGATATTCTTACATCCTTTAAAAATATTGTCATACCGACTAATTTCATAATAATTCATTTTTTAATAATTAAAAAATCCTTTCTTAATTAATGGTTTAATTCTCTTTCTCGCTTATTACAAAGAAATTATATTAAACAATAAGTCCTTCCCACTTAAGGGTTGATTTCAGTGGTGGCAGGACTTTAAATGACCTTTCTGCACCTAAAATTGTTTTATGCTGGCGTAGGACAATAGGCTGACTGCAGGAGCACATATTTGGCATCTATAACAAGTGACATGTTACGTTACATTCATATCTATCAATATAAAAGATTTTCTGCAGCACATTCGAAATAATAAACAGTATCAAATCATTACGTAAATTAAATAGATATACAGTTGGTTATACTCTATTAAGACTTTCTACACGTCGAAAATCTGATTCCAGTGTATAAACGCCCCTTCTAAGAAATGTATACCTAATTACGTACGATATTCTATACTACCTTTTATCATTTTTAAGGTCTTATCTGCTTCAAGTTTATATTTTTCAGGCATTCCACATTTTACACTATACGTGTATTTTTAGTTGAGAATGCTGGGATCTCAAAACCTGAAATGCGGTTGTAAAATGACCCTCCTTTTTTCTTGTAGTTGGACCTGATGATGTCTAATTTGATTTAGACGAAACTTGTTGACTTTATTCTTTTTGTGTTGACCGATTGCAAAACGTCATTTGTACTTAATAACACAAAAGGTTTGATTCACTTTAACGTGAGAAGTTGTTAATTATTATTATTGGTTTTTATTTTAATATTCTTGCTCTACTTGCAAATATTTGTCTTCATTGTCGATCCCAGTAACCGCGCGGTTTAAAGGCTTCGGTCTTCAGCCTTTGTTTGCTGGGAATGTGGGTTCGGACCCCGCCTGGGGCATGGATGTCTTTCTCTTAAGGTTGCTGTGTGTTGTCAGGCAGAGGTCTCTGCTTTAGGCTGATCACCCGTTCAGAGACGTTCTACCGAAAGTGGTGTGTCTAAATGAAAGTGATCGTGAAGCCTCAACAACGAGGGGGACCAGGCTCTGCCCCAACAGGGGCTGTCGCGCAATGGGGGACAAAAATCGTACAAACTTTGTAATTTAAATATAGATTGTGGATTCTGCAAGTATATACGCTGTGAATTAACGTTGGGCGGAATTAATATTTTTGCACGGTTGAAGCAAAAATAGCTCTAAACGTCATATTTGTAGATAATAATGGGTATTATGTAATGTAGGCTAGGTCGTACTTGTTTGGTGTTTGAACCGTTCTGTGGAAAACTGTTAATACAATTTGAATCGAAATTCTCTGTCAAAGAAAATATTTCGTCCATAGAGAGCTGAACCAGTAAATGTGGTGAAAAAGCACACGGACGACAGCCACTCCCATTTATGCATTACATTTACATATTTCATAGAAAGAAGTCACTGAGCATTTCAGACATTTTTTATGTTACCGTAGCTTGAGTGCTGTAGGAGTGTAGTTGCGCTGGGGTTTGTACGGAAACAGAATGGATGGTTGGGGAGTTGAAAGAGCCTTTTCTCATCCCCAATCTTGACGTCTCTTGTTGGGATTCCGCCTCCGAACTGCAATTATCGTGCGAGCGACCAGACAGCGCAGACGTTTAATAAAATTCCTTCTCACTACCAAACGCTTTCAACTATTGTCAGTTGTCATCCAGGCTTGGTAGAATCGAAATTCCCACAGTTGGTTCTGGAAAAAGTAGAAATAAAATATAAAAAGAGAAGGGAATGTAAAATAGAAAAAGTGCATAGAAACAGGAATCAAAAGAGCCTACAGCATAGTACCGTGCTGTTTTAGAGAAGGCGGGTAAGCCCCAAACAGAAAAAATTATTTCCCTATTATACTATTTTAACATAAGCTAAAGACTCAAAAATATTTGGAACTTATGTAATTATATGAAGTCCTTCGTCTGCGGTAACGGCTAAGTTTACATAACTTTATCCATCTACATATTTTGAGGACTATTCAAGATGGGCTAAGTGAGAAGGCCGGAAGTAGTACAGGGGGAAAATGAAATGAGGTTTTAGGAAAACTCGAGGTATATATGATATGACACAATATTTACTGCAATTGGGTTTCCTCTCAGTGGCAATGGTCGGTAAAATTATATACAAATAGAAAATAAACGACTATATACATGAGGAGAAAGAATACACAAAAGAATACAAAAGCACAGAACACACAAAATAGAATGCAAAACATACAAAACAAGAAAACAAACGTAAATCAAATAATTAAAAAACAAAATATTTATTTAAAACATAACAAAGAGCAAAAGGCATAAAGCAAATAGCAAATGGGCAACAACAAGACATACTACACAGTAATTCACATAAGACTACATGACTATAAGTCCATGGTAATACACACATTCCACCAAAGCTCTTCACTTCACTTCACCTCACCTCACTTCACTTCACTTCACTTCACTCCCCATTTTTCACTTCCCTCCACTTGTGGGCGTTTTATCATCACGCTTAAAATCCCTTCATTTCCCTTCACTTCACTCAACTTCAATTCATTTCACTTCACATCGCTTCACCTCACGTGTAATTACTTTCTTAACCCTCTATCTAAAAATATGCGATATGCACGAGAAAGTCGATAGCGTATCTGCAGGTAGTGGTTTCCGGTGTTTGATGGTCCTATTTACAAAGGAATATTTCCCGATATCTCTTCTTTGTTCCCTGGCCCTAATTTTTCCATCATCTTCATCCCTGCTCAGGTAGCATAGTCCTTTTAACCTGTCCCCTATAACTTTCCATGCCCGTTCTCTGGAGTACGCTTCGAAGTTTGGGGGGGGGGGGGAGCAATATGCGCAATCTTTCTACGCTGCACCAAGGTTTCCCAGACAAAGAATCAGTTCGAAATTCTTCACAAAGAGAGAGGTTAATATTAAAATATGTATAACAAACTTCACTTAATATAAACCTATCTTATTATCTCTTGAAAGGACAAATTTTATAGGAGAATTGAAAGAAATAGAAATAAGTTATGGAGAATGAAACGCGACTAATAAAGAGCGACACGTTATATAACATTATTAAAAACTGAATATAAAAGAAAAAGAATATTTTTACATTTTCTTACGGAAAGACACAAAATTGTAATAAAATCGTAAATAAACCTTTACGTTTACATCAATATGGAGGTAGTTTGGAGAAATCCTATCAAATGGAGACCGCAGTCAACATTAAATTAGGATCATAAAACATAATGTTATTCTGTTAAGAAACTTACGTCTTTCTAAATATAATTTTGCCTGTTGTTGCATATGAATATTTAAATATTCTATTTACACCCACGTAAAAAAACAGTCCAGTTGTTCTGCTCAGAAATACTCAGAATGGGACAGGGAAGTGGAAGAGTGCAAAGGAGAGTGTTTTCATTTTCGTATGTATAACAAAATATCAAACTCTTATGACTAAATCCATAAAAATAAAATTAATAGGGTCAAGTGTTTAGCTACAAAACCACTAAACATTCAACAGTGGCTCGTTTGAAAATCCAGTACAGTTTTACAAAGGGTACAAATCTGTTTCGGAATGAACTGGCTTCGTGACGGGGAAATATCTATGTGTTTTTGCAAATATAGTGATATTTTTGCAATCGCTAGAAATCCGGAACCCCTCCTGATCTTATGTTTATTGGACCATGCATCATTTTGATAGTTGAAAAAAGATAGACCAACGTGATGTCACATGCTTTATTATTTCATTATTTAATGTTCAACATGTTTCGGATGTTAATACATCTATCCTCAGGAGCTTGCGACTTATTTGTTCAGTTATTTCATGGGTTGTATTGCTCTGGTTCGATGTGTGTTGGTGTTACGTGGTGGTTTGGCTGGGGTGGTGTGGTATCCGTATGCAGGCTGATGCACTGCTTCAGCCTGCATAATGTCACGTATCGCAGAATTCTTTGCAGATCGTAAGTGATTACGAACCCTAATCTCAACATACAATACTCCTGCACCGAAACTGAAACCATTATGATGGTGGATTGTTACATAACCACGGTATCTGAGCATCTGCTCGTTGACAGCATTCTTAACCGTTGGCAGCATTCTTAACCGCACATTCAAGAAGCAATTCTGTGAAATGTAGCCAGGAGTACGATTGGTACTGGGAGCTACTAGCCGGAGCAAGCCTGGAAGTTTTACTACTGCATCCAGTTTATTATTTTATAGATGTTAACAAGGATATAAGGGACTTACTATAAGGTAATACTGAGGCGCGCAAATGGAATCATTCTTACAGTAGAAAACAATGTATATTACATTTTCTCAAAGTTTGATTTTAACCTAAATTATCCAGCTGGCAGTGCGCATTAACCATATTATATTATCATATGTTGCCTGCTCGGCTGTACAATATTTTTCCACACTATCTCATAAAAGACAAGATTCTCGAAGACAAGATATTGGACATAAAATATGTATTTTGATTTCCTCCACAAGTTGTGTCTGAAAAATTTCTCACCCTAAGAAGAACAGGTAGAGATATGAAAAAAATATATAATGGTGTTTATATAAATTACCCGTCATTCTTGTTCGATTTTAATGAAATGTGAACTTTCTTGACAGATGTTGCAGAAATACTCAAATAAAAAATTTCGTGAATATCTGTAAATTGACAGTCGAATTGTTCCATGTGGACAGACGGACAGAGAGGCATGACGAAGATTCTCGCAATTTTTCGAAAAAGCTCAAAATTTGGTCATATAAAGAAGTTAAACGTGGAATGAGACCTTTAATCTACAGCGTCCATCGCCATAGCCTTTCTCAAATTAACCCTTGATAATTTTACACAAATACGAACATTATTTTGCAGTTAGGCTAAGATTTAAATTGTATTTAAAAATTTTTACTTTCTTCTTCTACCTAAGGAATTCAAATGAAAATCAAAACTATAATTTTGAACCCCAATGTGGGTGAGTGTGAAGTTTTGTATTCCACTTTAAAGAAATATAACACTTTTTATTGTATAGCGATAGCGTCCTGAGGAGGACATGTTGACTTCTGAGAGAGAATGTTAACGAGCAGCACTGTATAACGATGTACGTCACACATTTTGCTGAACATAATACATTAGTATGCTCAAATAGAGCAGTAGGTGTAAGACGTGGCTACCGTTATTGAGCAGGCAATAATAGGAGAATCTTGAGTTTGAAGTCACTGTAAACTTGAAAGATTTTAAATCCCCAGGTGCTGACGAAATTACAGCAGAGATGATTCAAGCAGGAGGTATAAGACAGTACGTTCTCATTACCTTAATGTTGTACGTGTCGCGCATTATGTTCATGATTATTTGTCTTCATCAAACCAACGTTTAATGTAACATCTCTCACACACCAAGACACGCTGTTTAACTATTAGTTCCACACATTTCGGCGCTCGTCGTCGCCATCCTCATGGAGTCCCTCTTTAACTGCTGAATCTTCGACACGTCAAATGGCAACAAACTCTTGTAAAACGATAATTGTTTGTGGCCATTTGACGTTTCGAAGATATGGCACTTAAGGCAGCACTCCATGAGGATGACGCCGACGAACGCCGAAATGCGTCATAGTATTAGTTAGAGAGTGTGAATTGGTGTATGAGAGATGGTACATTGAAGTTTGGTTTGATGAATACAAATAATTACGTTCTGATGTGTTTTAACTTACTAATTGTCTTTGGAATTGAAAGAATTGTCTCGGAAATGGAAGGAATAAATTATTCGATCGAATTTTAAGAAGGATAATAAAACCGACAATAGTGCGGATTGAGGCGTGTAACGTTTATCAGCTTAAAACAACATTTTATCCTGCATACTGTTTCCAAGTTTAACTCCGTATGTAGAAGAATTTATTGGGACTTTTATGAATTTATTCCGAAGTGACAGATCAACTACTGATCACGTACATTGCATCAATCAAAAACTTGAGAACAATACGGATACAGCAATACAGCTTATCGCATGTCTATAGACCTCACGAAAGCCAATGATTTTTACGAACCAAGAAGTTTATGTAACGCTCCCATTCAAGTCGGAATGCCTATGAAACAAGTTACGTTAATGAAAAATGTATTTAGATGAAACATTTTTTAGTTTTGGGCATACGAGTATATACCTGACACATTTTCTGTTCAGTCTGGTATGAAACAAGGATATACTATGTCACCATAAATTTTCAACTGTTTATGCTATGATATTCGGAAGGCTCCATACATCCAGGATAGACTGAAACCGATTTGGACTCACTGGTTCTGAACGTTGTTGATAATATTAATTTAATGAGCTAAAGTCCACACGCAACAAAGATAAACACAGACTTTTATCGGTTGCCCGTAAGGTGGCTGACGTAGAAGTAAATCCTGACGACACTAAGTGCATGTTCATGTCTTGTGAATATAATGTAGGACAAAATCGCGACATACGGCAGGGTAAGACATTCTCCAAGGTGCTGCAAATTTCAAATATTTGACAAAAATCATTCTAACAATAATTGTATTTATGAAGAAGTTCAGATTTGACTGAACTCAAAGTTTGCCTGCTATTGTGCTTTCCCGTTTATTAACCAGAAATGTACAGGTTAAAACACAGAGAATTATAATTTTTAGTGACAAAATTAAGTAGCACCTAACGGCCAGGGGCATGAGAAACGTACGGGGGACATGAGAGATGCATGCTGGGTTTGGTTGGCAAACCTGAGGGAAGGAAACCACTAGCATGAATTAAATTTAGAAGGTATATTAAAATTGGTGATAAGGAAGTGAAATGGGAGAACGTGGACAAGTTTGATCGGCATCAGGTTACGGACAATCTTCGGACTCTTATAAACATGGTAAGGAAATTTATGTTCTATAAAGTGACGGTAATTTGTGAACATCTGAGAAAATCTTAGCTCCTTCAGAAGGAATCTGATCCATTGTCTTGGGTATGGCGGTGCAGGTTGGGAAGGGAAAAAGGTAGAAAAAGTTTGATTTGAGTATCTGAAGAGGAAAGGCAGTTTTCGAGATTTGGATACATTTGGGTGTTATTAAATTGACTCTAAATAAAGATAATGTAAAGGGATATATTATACTGAGCTGGAGGACATTAAGAATCAGTAGCGTTTTGGTGAAAGTAAACCATGTTACAAATTTAATTAAAATCCGATCATGCAGGATAATGAAATTGAGGTTTAACAGGCTGTACTAGTGACAGACAACGGACAAGAAGAGCAGACCAAAGAAATGAAAGTAACTCCCTGCAATCACAAATGACGTAGAAGAAGAACACTTTTTATTTTTCTATATTACGAATCAGAACACGGAAACAGGATCACTTTTTACGCTGCAAATTTTCTCCTTTTCGTGATAAAGCTGTGTAGTTCAAGCAATACATCTACTGTGCAAGGGACGGGATTGTTCGTTACAGCTAATGCCATTATAATGACTTATTTTATGGCTATAAACTGAAAGAAACGAAGAAAGATGTGCATAACTTTAAATGTATTGTACAGTAGAAAGACTCGGAACCTCAACATTCGATGCCTGCACTGCACTCAGCCAACAAATAACCCAGCCACTTTACAGCACGCACCTGCCTCAGCGAATGATCCCCTGCCAGTTATTTTCCATACCAAAATAAGCGACTTTAGTGCGGATCACACTGTGAATATTTCCTCGTATGAGTTTGCCGTTTACAATGCTAGCTCTTTTACTGTAATTCGAAATTCGTAGATTTCCAAATTATTTATTAGACTATGAATAGAAAATGAGAAAAACCAATAGCAATTTTAAGGGTAAAGATTTATCTTAATTCAAAATATAGGCTGTGAACGTTGTTTGTGAGTTTGTGATAGTAAATCCTATTCATGAACCTCATCGCAGACTCATAAAGTAATTAAGTTCCTTGCTACAAAAAACGTGGAATAATGACCTTATTAGTGATTGTCAATAACTACTTAGTAAAGATGGAATAAGGTCTACTATGTACGGGAATTTTTTAAATTACCGAACTTACCCTCCGTCCACCTGTACTTACCGAAAGATAAATACTTCCACGTTAAAGAATATAATTTCATAATCTTTACAGTGAACAAAAGCTAGGACTATCCCTTTTTAAATCTCCCTGTTATCTAAAATATTATTCTTATGTGTACCATCACAGTCGCCATCGGTAAAAATTAGAACCCTGGCTTATATATAAAAATTTTTAATAAACATATAAGATTACACTAAAATATTTGCATTAGACTGAACACATATTTACTTGCTGAAATAGACGTCAGGCACCCAATTTCTTCTTAAAATATAATCTGTTAAGACGATTTTTTCTTTTATTAGACATGCTTAGTAGCTCCTAAATTAGTGACCCTAACTATATTTACCTCAGACACTGTAAGAAATACGCCGAATCATGTTTTATTTATTAACAGAATTTCTTAATATCGAAACTTTCGATGCACATTTTACCCACACAGCGTGATCTTCAGGTTATCTACTACAGAATTAATGTAGTTAAAATGCTTTTAAAAGAATTAAGAATGATCTAAAACATTATCGAGCAATAAAATAAGTTTCAGGGCTTAATTATTATTCGTTACACAATATTTAACTTAACACTTGTCGGGTGGATTTAAAATAACAGAATGTCTGCATGTAAAATTGAGTCTTACATTAGCACGGCAGAGCTGTAATATTTCTGCTGATATAACGCTCGCTGAATGCAATATTGGCACAATCCAAAAATTTCTATTCGGAATTGATACTGAGATTGAGCTCAAAAACATAACAATGATATATGACAATAATGGTACACTTAAAACCGGCAATAATGTCACACTTATACGCCATTATTGTCGGACGCAATTGCTACATTTTTTAGCACAATCGTAGTATTAATTCCAAATGGGAATTTTTGTGTTGTGGTACTATTGGATTCAGTGAGCGATATAAATATTTTCCATTTATTTGTCAAACCGCTTTCCATATCTCTTTAACTGGCTAAGTAATAAACGAAGTAACAATTAGTAACAAAACTGTCCTACTCGAATTGTTACACAGACAGTCAAGTATTCTTTTAAATTTATGGAAACCTAACATTTGTTATCGTGTGCACAAAAACACGCTCTTTAACTTACAGATCCACTTGAGTACTTTCCTAAACATCGCACCCCATTATCTTTAGGCTACATTTTCAAAATAATAATTTGGTCTGCATATAAAGTAGTTTCTTTTCTAGAGTTTTACTAATTGATATATTTGAGCGTGTATAAATTACCCGAAGCCTGATACGTCAATGACTGATATCAGGCTTAACAGTATGTTCGTTTTAGGATTATCAAACAAAAACGGTCCTCGTGTCGAAGTGTGTCACAAGTTTTGCTGAAACGTACCCATTTCTACGCCTATTCTGACGACATCACCTTCGTCAGATTTGATAAAATAAGATTTTGTTACACTTTTTTTTTTCATTGCAAGTATTTTGAAGTTCGTATATTTTTTAAATTTTGTCCACTTTTTCCATCGTTATCTTTTGGACCTATTTTGTTATTACTGCCCCTTTTTGGACCGTGTTAACTACCACGGTGTAGGTTGTACCTGTACAGTAATTTGTAGTGGTTCGTTGTTTTTCGCGTGACGTTACTTAACCTGTCAGGACCGGGACAGAGGTGTCGGTTCAGGGACTTGTTATAAGTCGGACGTTTCGGGTTTCGAACCTCTATAAAGGAAAGGAATTTTGTGTTCTCTAAAACCTGTTCCCTTCAGTCTCATAATATGCGCACCGCGGCTCTCTCCGGGCGAAAGTGACAGAGGCGTGGCTTTTACTACCCACCTCCTCCTAGCGCCGAAGTGAACACTAAGCAGCGCTATAACTCTACTCCCCTGTATGTGCTGCCTTGCATGTTAAAAGAATAAATTATCTTTTCTTATGTCTGTATATGTGTATATTGCACTAACACTGTATAATCTTTAGAATTACATTTTCGCTTCCTGCCACTATATTGTGTTATTTTCTTGTTGTGGTGTGAAAGAACTACACGAAGTGGACGAAATAAAGAAAGATATACCAAATTCTCTTTCTCCGCCCGTCTATTTTTAGACTTAAATTTTCGGTCCGTAGAAAGTATGCCTCCTCCCACGCAGGACAAAATCTGTCAGAAACAATCGGCCATTTTTTTATGCCTTCAGTGGAAAGAAAATGATGATCAAAGAATTTCTGGGGTTCGAAACCTAGGGTTACTCTGGAACTACAGAACAAACTGATTTATCTTTAAATAGGCTTTACTTAGATAAATATACCTCAAACTTCAAATTGCTGTCACTTTGAAGAAGGTAATACAGTTGAGATGTAGGTTTTCAACGAGTCCACTAAAACATTTGGAGGTGTTTCAGAATCTGTTCAGAATTTCCAAATTTCACCGCGAAAAAGGACCTATAAAAAAGAAAATTGCGCTAATAGTCTCAGATATTCAGTATGAATACTTTCTGTGACTTTGTATTTCACCTTTCATAGCTGCGTTAAATAAGAAAGTTCCACTAAAATAATCACAAGGAAATGAGTCTACGAAGTGTGATCGTGAAGATACTCCACATCCAACGACCATGTTAGAGGTTCGACATATATGCACTAGGAAATGAATGCTGAAAATGTGCAGTACATTATTAGCAGTGTGCCTGTGGTGATGTGCTATTTGTCGATAAGTCATGTAAGAAAACAAATCACTCATTGGAGAAAGTTATTCAATTTTTCTTCCAGAAACGTCAACACGTAACATTAAAAGCCTACATTCTCCTACAGGAATAACAGGTTCACAAAAACGAAGAACAAAACACAACAAACTTCACACTGTGTTCTGATGAACTGCACACTGCGGGCCAGTTATTGTTATTGTTATGAGTAACAACATTTTGTAACAAAAATATAAACTGTTTGACAAAAAATGCTACGTATTTTTTTAAATCAAGTCCAAGCAAGGCTTTAAAACGTTCACGTTTAAGAAATATTGTTATACGTGCTTCAAAATTTGTATTTTCCTGCCAATACCAACCCATTACTACTATTACTACTACTACTACTAGTACTACTACTACTAGTACTACTACTACCAACACCACCACCACCACTACCACTATTACTACTAATACTAGTACTAATACTACCACCACCACCACCAAAACTAAAACCACTACCACCTCTACCACTACTACTATTACTACCACTACTACTAGAACTACTACTACCACCACCACCACTACCGCTACTACTACTACCACTACTACTAGTACTACTACTACTACCACCACTAACACCACTACTACTACCAATACTACTACTACCACTACCACTACCACCACTACTACTACTTCTACCACCACCACCACCACTACTAATACTACTACCACTACTACCACCACTACTAAAATTACTACTAATACTAATACTACTACCACCACCACTACAAGTACTACTACTACTACTACTATTACTAATACTAATACTAGTAATACTACTACCACCAACACCACAACTACTACCACTACTACAGCTACTACTACTACAACTACCAACAACACCACTACCACCACTATTAATAATATTACTACTACCACTATTATTACTACTACTACTAATAGCACTACTACTACCACCAACACCACTACCACCACTACTAATACTACCACTACTACCGCCACTACTACAGCTACTACTACTACTACTACTACTACCACAACTACAACTACTACTATTCCTACTACTACTACTACCAACACCACCACTACTAATATTACTACTACGACCACTACTACGACCACTACTACCACTACTACTACTACTACTACTACCAACACCACCACTACTACAGCTACTAGTACTACCACTACTAATACTATTACCACTACTACCACTACTACTACTACTACTACTGCTACTATCACCACCGCCACCATCACCACAACCTTCGCTAATAAATTTAATAATAAGAATAATAAAATTATAAAGCATTTGTTAGGGGAAGTGACTTTACCTGCAACATAATTTTTAACCACGAAATAGCTGCAAATTTATGTAGTAATTACCCTACGAACATGTTTTTATTTCAGATATGTAGATATTCGGCGTAAAAGTGATTACAATTGTTGTTATTATTATTATTATCGTCATCATCATCATCATCATCATCATTATCTCCTTTGTACAGGGTATTTATACTTATATTCCTGATACAAACTACGTCCCTACGGAATACAGTGTTGCAGCTATTTTGTTGTTACTATTCATGGTGCTTATATCGTTAGTTTCAGTGTTGAATCTATTGTGCTTTTACATTAGTACTTTCCGAAGTGTGTGTGCAGTGACCAATATGGCTGTTGTCTGGAGTTCCTTGACTTCATGTTTCCCTGGTATGTTGCTCACGTATTTTCTAAATGACTTTGAAGTAGTCCCAGTCGCCCGTAGTATTACTGGTATCATCTTTGTTTTTACATTCCACATGCGCTGTATTTATATTTAAGATCTTTATACTTTAGAATCTTCTCGGCTTCCTTTTTAATCACATTTCTGTCTCCTGAGATTGCAACATCTGTTAACATACATGTTCCCTTTTCATTATCACGGATTATAAAGTCTGGTTTGTTGTTGGGAATAGTTCTGTCAGTTTGTACTAATTGATTCCACAATATGGTTATATTATTATTATTATTATTATCATTATATTCTACTACTAATACTACTATCTTCCGCATAGAATATTTAAGATGCAGTTACAAAAAAGATAATTTTAATAGAATTACCAATTTAATATGTTCAGTACAACCGTCTTGCGTCACTGCCTCAAGCATACGTGACAAAAATCAGTGATGTGATTTTGTATGGATAAGAAATATTTCCTTGACAATAGCAAGGCTTCTCAGTGACTAATCGGTACCTGAAGTTTCCAGATAATATATTGGTCTGATTTTTAATGGTCAAACTATCCAAGAATAATGTTTCGTGAACGCTTCAACACGTAAAGACGAGAATACTACGTTGCTCGAAACATAGGGTATCACTTAGTGACGCAAGATCTTACTCTCAGGAGAAATGATATATCGACTGCAATTTTGTCTTTTTCTACTAAATAGTTAGTAGGTGAAAAACATCTTCAAAGGTGGAGTTTTGTTATTACCTTTAATAAGAAATTAATATTGTATTGAAACGTGAGTTCTCTTCAAATTTACTGTATCAGAAGTAATCTTCCTTCAGTCACCGCAAGGCACAGACAACCTATTTCACATTTCATTCTTGAATATCATCACATAAATCGTAAGTTACTTTAAGGTGATTACTGATTTGTGAGCTTGATGGAAGGCATCACGATGTTCTAAGAATGAACTAACATTAATTAATATACGTCAGCACAACTATTTTGTTATACAAGGCTACATGTTCCGACTTTATAAACGGTCATCATCAGGCCTTCTAACAGACTGAGTCAACAGATGTTGTGTAAAATTTGGGATCCCAATATGTGTACGTCAATAAAACACATAAAATAAGGCACGTAGTTTATTGATGTAAACATATTGGGATCCCAACATGTACACAACATCTGTTGACTCAATCTGTTAGAAGGCCTGAAGATGACAGTTTAAAAGGTCGAAACATGTAGCCTTGTATAATAAAATAGTTATGCTGACGTATATTAATTAATGATTTGTGAGACATGGTACTGAGTAGTTTGGTAGGACTCTCCATAGTTTCTGAAACAACAGCTGCCTATATTTTATGGGTTAAATACAGTTCATGTTCACAGTAAGATTACCTCAAATTTTGGGAAAATTATATGTCGTGTCATAAAGTTGACTCTTTTTCCTTGGTGATGTTTCGTATAAGAAGGAGGATGTGATTGTGTCTAGTGTACATTATAACAGGGATGCACAAATTTTCTAAAAATAAAAGGAGCCATCTCAGAAATCTAGGGGCTAGAATGGAGACATGGAGGACGCTTCGTAGTGGGGATCCAAATATTACGAAACACTGTATCAAATTTAGCTGCCAAGCCGACCTCCTTCCTGGGATTTGTGCAATCGTGCATGCAAAGGGCACGATACAAAAGACGTATAAAGATGTAGGTTGTAGAGCTTCAATTTTTGAGCATTTATAAAAGTGAAATAGGGGACCGCGGCAGCACAGTGGTTAAGGTGCTGTGCTACAATTCGGGAGGTCGCTGGTTCGATCCCAGTTAGTGTCAGTGGATTTTTCATTGACATAAAATTCTTCCGATCGCACTATGGCCCTGGGATCGAATCAGCCTCTAACAGAAATGAGTACCAGGAGTATTTCCTGGGGGTAAAGGCGGCCGGTGCGTAAGGCTGACAACCTGCCACCATCCTGTGCCGTTGTCACGAAATCTGGGAACCATAACTTCTTGGAACCCTCTGGGCCCCTCCGGGCCTGTAACGGGACTGCTTTAACTTTTAAAAGTGAAATATGAAAACTTACGGAATTGGTTACCTCTTAATATGTTAAAGCAATACAAAAATAAATTTTTACTTTATTCATCTCTCAAGTACCTACAGTTTCTAGAATGCGTCTGGGCAAGCGTGGACTTATGAGGCAATGTGGGCCGCTCTTCACGTCAAGTCGTGCCGACAAGTCATGCATAATAACGACTTGCGACGCCATTGTCTGGAATACTTGTTTTAGTTAAAGTCGGTTAAAGACGGTTCTTGGAAGAAAAATAAAACTGTGGAAGGGCTGTCCACACTTAGATTATTAGTGCCTTTTTCAGTCACTTTGTGCAAACGCCTGAAAATGTGCTATGCCTAACTCAGTTCTTACCCCATTAGTTTTAAATGACTTTTTTGAAATTGATGTGCGAAAAAGTAAATAAAATTTTGCTTAACTTCTGAAGTATTAAATTATATTTTAATTTTAATTTATACAAAAAAAGACACGTTGTGTCTTTGTTACAAATAATAACTTGTAAATACTTTGTAGGAAATTAATAGCTGTATGTTATTACAACCACATTTGGCTTGTAATTGTACTTTGTTGGTAAGATGCAGAAATTCTAATGTCAAGACATGTGGTACGTACTGTGATTATTGAGTTTTAAAGGATTAATAAAACAAGAATTAATGATGATAAACAAAGGTTGTGTGCAATTAAGTAAGAGAACTTCACGCTCCATTTAATGAAGCTGTGTGTAAAAAACTGCCCTAGGTTATATTTTTTCAGCGTCTGGACGCCGGATAACGACGTAGCAAGTGGCGTCAACGTGACTTGAACTGGCGTAGCGTAAGGAGCGTTAATAACAACGAAGAGGAAAGCGATGGCGGTCCGTAGAGACATAGGCTCTGCTTCTACAATGACAGTGAAGTATGGAAGTGCAGCAGGCATCCATATTATAAGAACACAGATACTAGCTGCACAAGAAACCAACACCCCTCTGCCCCCCCTCCCACTGCCGCAAAATAAATACCACAGCCAGTGTCATGCGTCTTGTATTAGAGGAACGTCTCTTGTAGGCCTCAAATGTTATTATCGGAAAAAGAATTTCCTGTTTCTACGATCACAACAAAGAAGAAGGACAGGGTGAGGCATGTAGCCGCAGGAACATGGCAGAGAAACATACGGAGTATTGGTTGGAAAACCTGAAAGAAAGAAGGAGACCACTTGGAAGACCTCGAAGTTCATGGGGGAATTTATTGGAACGGACTTAGGAAACTAGGATGGAAGGTAGTGGACTGGATTAATCTGGCTGCTGATAGGGAGAAGTGACGGGATGTTGTAAAAACGGCCATGAATCATTGGGTTCCCTAAAATGGGGGAAAGTTTGCGATTGGTTAAGAACTTGTTATGTTATCGAGAAAGACCCTCTCCCAGACAGTTTTATTAATACATTCTGCTCAGAAAATTCAACTTTCCACACTCGATATTAATTTCCATACCTTATTCTTGTAATACGGAACAATTTAAAAAGACAGTTTTGTATCAGTTTGTTATCGTACTTAATCCGCTTTTGTCCTAAAAAAAATGACGAATGTTTGCTATCCGCAAATAATGGATATGGTATATATATATATATATAT
>Ga0131853_10002672_pt1 | contig 31922 bp, 20 predicted proteins | sample TergutLab28metaG_FD_92764 | JGI IMG/M metagenome (GOLD analysis project Ga0131853, IMG submission 92764) | Labiotermes labralis P1 segment gut microbial communities from Petit-Saut dam, French Guiana - Lab288 P1 (version 2) (version 2) | ecosystem: Host-associated > Arthropoda: Insects >... | reverse complement strand
TAAAACGTGGAAGAAACGCTGCGACAAATCATAAGGCGAAAAATGCAAAAACAATAGATTACAGGCACTCAACAGGTGTAGAAGCCCTTTTTGGTTATTTACATCTTACAAAAAGTACACAAAGAATGATGGAGTTATTTGAAATTTTATGGAAAAATCAGTAAAAGAACAAAAAGAAAAATTTATACTAGCTGGCAGAAATCCTATTATAGAGGCAATCCAGTCTGGTAAACAAATAGAAAAAATACTTCTTAAAGAAGGCGAGTTAGTAGGTAGTGTACGTTCTATAATTCCTTTAGCAAAAGAGCATGGTATAAAAATAGAACGAATAACGAGAAAAAGATTAGATGAACTTGCAGATGGCGCTAACCATCAAGGAGTTTTAGCATTTTTACCAGCTGTAGAATACGCTTCAGTCACGGATATAGTAAACTATGCAGAAAATAAAGGTGAATATCCTTTTATAATCGTACTTAATCACATTGAAGACCCTTATAACTTAGGTGCTATAATTAGAACGGCGTATGCAAGCGGTGCTCACGGAATTATTATTCCAAATTCACGTGCTGCAGGTCTTGGCCCTGCTGTCGTAAAAGCTAGTGCGGGAGCTATTAATAACATGAAAATAGCACGTGTTTCAAATATTGTGAATACTATTGAATATCTTAAAAAACGCAATATTTGGGTAGCTTGTGCTAATATGAAAGGGCCAGCTTATTTTAGGGAAGACTTGCGTGGACCTATTGCACTAGTAATTGGTGGTGAAAACAAAGGAACTACAGATAATATTATAAAAAAATGCGATTTCACTGTCTCTATCCCAATGTATGGAGATATAAACTCTCTAAATGCTTCTGTAGCAGCTAGTCTTTTAATGTATGAAGTCGTTCGTCGTCGTCACTTTCCGAAAACTTGATAAAATTATAAAATTATTATAAAGAAGTGAAAAAGTATTTATTAGTAGATGGTTATAACATTATTTTTGCATGGTCACACTTAACTAAAATTGCAAATGATAATTTAGAAGAAGCGAGAGATAAACTGATAGGCATTTTAAGCAATTTTAGTGGATATACAGCTGAGCAGATTATCTTAGTTTTTGATGCCTATAAAGTTAACAACGGAATAGAAACTGTTAGCACATACAATAGAATAAAAATTATTTATACAAAAGAGCGTGAAACAGCAGATTCTTATATAGAAAGAGTTTCAAAAGTACTGGCAAAACAATATAAAGTTCGTGTAGCGACAGCGGATCGAGTTGAAAGTTTGATAATATTAGGTCATGGTGCTTCGCCTTTAAGCCCAGATTTTCTACTTAAAGAGGTAGATACTGTTAAAAAAGAGATTAGACAAATTGCTGAAAGAGAAATTAAAAACAACCTTTTAACTGATAATATAGACAAAAAAAGCCTAGAAATTTTAGAGAAAATGAGGTTAGATAGCTAAATTTTAATTCAGCAACTTCTGGCTAAATTAAAAATGAAGGCGGAAGTACTTTTGAATAGTGCTTGCTATCAAAGTAGGAAAAAAACTCTTGACAATTTTTCATAGAACAGTTATAATGACTATAGAGTTATCAAGAACTTATAAAAAGTTTTAATTTTAAGGAGGTAATTTATGAATTTCAAGGTAAGCAAATTTTTAGGTGTAAGTCTACTAGCAGCAGGTTCTCTATTTTTAGTAGCTTGTGCGAATGATACATCATCAGTAGCTGATACAGGAACAGCTACGACAACAGAAACAACAGCACCGAGTACACCAGGAACTGAAAATAACAATGATGCAACAGGAGAACCAGGAGAACTTTCAGGGACATTAAATATAGCATCTTTTACTAACGAATCTTACGTTTGGGCGACGGCTTTCGCAGGTGCTCACCCTAATGTAGATGTTAACGTTTCTATTACAACAATGGAAGGTGGACTTTACCAAGAGTGGTTAATGCCATTACTTGCATTAGGAGGAGATATTCCAGATGTTATTTTTCTAGAAGCAGAATTTATACGTCAGTTTGTAGAAACTCCTTTTGTGCGTGACCTTTCACACTTAGTGCCTTATGCACAAGCGATAGGCACATTCCCATTTACAATCGATGCAGGTACATATAATGGGCAAGCAAAAGCCTTTAGTTTCCAAGCGACTCCAGGTGTTATGTATTTTAGAAGAAGTATGGCAGAACGCTATTTAGGAACTAGCGACCCAGCTGAAGTTCAAGAATTCTTTAGAGACAGGGAATCTATGATGGAAGCTGGACGTATGATTAGAGAGGGTTCTAATGGTCAAAGCTTCTTAGTAGCTGGTGCAAATGAATTCTTTAGAGGATTTGGTGCAAATCGTCAGCAACCTTGGGTAGTAAACAACACTCTTACTATAGATCCTCTAATGATGGACTTTATCGATTTCGCTAGAGAATTAACCGATGAAGGTCTTCATGCTCAAATTAGTGCTTGGAGTGCTGAGTGGTTCCAAGGCATGGATGATAATTTAGTTGATGCTCACGGAAACCCTATGCAAATTTTTGCTTACCTTTTACCGACTTGGGGCCTTCCTTACGTTATAATGGGTAATGCTGAAAGCACAGCAGGAGACTGGGGTGTTATTGAATCTCCATTCCCATACCAGTGGGGTGGAACTTGGATGGCAGTAACAAGAGATGCTAGAAATCCAGAATTGGCTGAAGAATTTATTAGATTTGCAACTATGAATGCAGATAACTTAGAAAAATGGGCAACAGGTTATTTTACAAATGAATTCTTAACAGCTATAGACCCAACTATTCCAGAAGGTATTTCACGTGCTCCTGGTGACTTCGTATCTTCACAACAAGTTGTAGATAGAATTGCAGGAACTTTCGGTATAGGTGCAGTTCCAGATTTCTTAGGTGGACAAAATCCTTATGAAATGTTCGGTAGACTTGCTCCAAATGTTTCTCTAAGACTTATGCAAGGGACTGATGCTGCAATTGGTGATAGATGGCAAGATGCAGTAGGTGCTTACCTAGAAGGCGAGTTAAACTCAATTGAAGAAATTTTACAATCTTTCAGAAATGACATCAGTATAGTTCTTCCAGATTTGAACTTACAATAAGAATCAACTTAAAGGGAGGCCTAGAAATTATGGTCTCCCTTTTTAAAAATAATACTATAGGTGGTTTATTAATGAGAATACAGAAAAAAGCCTCTTTATCAAAAGATTATTACGGCTACATATTTCTGGCTCCTTTCATATTAGTATTTATTGCATTTGCACTTTGGCCGATAGCTAACACCTTTTTCCTAAGCTTTACAAATGCAAATCTTATACATGGAATGCCAGGCGATATTATAGGATTTACGAACTTCATAAATCTTTTCAATGATCACATGTTTTTTGTAGCATTTAGAAACACATGGATGCTATGGCTCGGAAACTTTATTCCGCAAATGATACTAGCACTAGTTTTGGCAGCAATTTTTGCAAGCACAACATTTAAAATAAAAGGTTCTGGTTTTTTTAAAGCTATGTATTATTTGCCAAACCTTTTAATGCCAGTTACAATTGCAGCACTTTTTCAACACTATTTAACACTTCATGGTCCTATAAACAGCTTTTTAGTAGGTACTACAGGAATACTTTCAGAGCCTAGAAATTTTTTAGAATTAGCAACGGATACTAGAATTACAGTAATGTTTTTACAAACATGGATGTGGTTTGGACAAACAGCTATAGTCCTGGTTTCTGGAATGACTGCTATTTCCCCAAGTTTCTACGAATCGGCAATGATGGACGGTGCAAGTCAAATAAAAATGTTTTTTGCTATAACTCTACCATTACTTAAGCCAGTTCTTTTATTTGTATTAGTAACCAGTTTAGTAGGTGGTATGCAGATGTTTGATATTCCATTACTACTTTCAGGTGGTCCTTTAGGTCCTCCGGATAATGCAGTTCTTACATTAAATATGTTTATGAACGCAAGAAGAGGCCATCCAGCAAATGCTATAGGAAGTGCAGCCGCAATTTCTGTAATATTATTTTTCGTTTCTAGTTTCGTTTCATTAATTTTATTTAGAATTTTCAGAAATGATGACACAGGCAAAAAAAGGAGGAAAAAAGCATAAATGGATACTTTAAGATTAAAACAAAATTCTAAGCAAGCTCTTGTATACCTTTTTTTAATAGTTTTACTACTCATTTGCGTTATTCCCATATATATGCTTCTTATAAACGCAACTAGAACAACAGAACAAATAAGTGCAGGTTTTTCATGGTTTCCTGGTACTAATCTTTTAGAAAATTGGCGTACAATACAAGGTTTTGGTGTGAATATCCCTTTAGGGTTTAGAAACAGCCTTGTAATTGCGGTTTCTAGTACTGTGCTGTCCGTATACTTTTCTCTTTTAACAGCATATGCTATAATCGTTTATAATTTTAAGTTTAAAAGAGCTTTTTATGGCTTCGTCGTGGCGATGACTTTAGTTCCTATGCAATTATACTTAATTGGTTTTTTCCAATATGTCCACGCTATAGGGCTTTTAAACACACTTACTCCTATGATTTTACCTGCTGTAGCTTCACCTGCTGCTGTTTTCTTTTTTAAGCAATATTTAGATGCAGCCCTAGTTCCAGAGCTTATCCAAGCAGCGAGAATAGATGGTGCTTCAGAATTCGCTATATTTAACAAAATAGCACTTCCGCTAGCTAGGCCAGGTGCGTTTACAATGGCAATATTCGGTTTTGTAGCTTCTTGGAACTCTTTTATGCCACCATTATTTATAATAGGTGGAAATCAAAGCTTGCATACACTTCCACTGATAATGCAACGCCTTCAAGCAGGGCAATTCAGAAATGATTTCGGTGCAATCTACTTAGGAATGGCAATTACTCTTGCTCCTATAATAGTAGTTTATGCTATTTTATCTAAGTATATTGTAGCTGGTATTAGTTTGGGATCTGTTAAGGAATAAAAAGACTGTCGGCAATTTGAAAAGTCGGCAGTATCTGTTATATACTGTATAGAGATAAAATTCATCAATTATTTTTATCATGAGGAATTGGTGAAAAATAAGTTAGATAATAAGTGTTAGATACGAGGTAGAATAGTAGGAGTAAAAATAAAAAACAGCCGAAAAGGCTGTTTTTTATTCGATTATTCAAGTATGGTATTTAATTCACTATTCGATTGATTGATATCGTTGATTTGTGACATGAAGTTGTTAGTATCGTCAATAAGCTTTTTTAAAGCTTTTGTAATATCATTGGAATTCCCACTATTGATGTCCACAACTGACATAGATTTTTTTGCAAGTTCCCCTACCTCTTCTGCTACGACTGCAAAACTTCTACCAAATTCACCAGCTCGGGCAGCTTCTATAGTTGCATTAATAGAAAGCATTTTGGTCATGCGTGCGATTTTGGCAATGTCTTTATAAGAATTACTTAATTTTTTGAATTCATTTTGTATTTCCTCTAAAGAGCCATGTATAATATTACCATGATAGCCAACTTGATTTCTAAGATTGCTCTTTATATAATAAACACATTTACCTACATGGCTTATTCCATGGGCAGTAGCTTCGGCTAACTCTCTACACGTTTTATAACCGCAAGCACTACAATCTATTGTTTTGTCTTGATCGCTAGTTTTTAACATATCCCCAAAGATTTTGTTAATTTCTGTTTCTGATATAGCACGTGTTTTAATCGCTGCATTTTTGTCATAAGTGCACATAAAGTCTTCTATTTTAAAATTTTGAAATATTTCATTTAATCTGGCAAAACGTTCCTTAGGCTCTGTTAAAATAGTACCGTCACTACTTGTCATAGCCTTGTGTTTTTTTGCACGCATTAAACTAGATTCATAGGCTATATGCTCGTCATTATTGTGACGAAACTCTGTTGCCGTACCTTGGTTGCAACCTGCTTCACAGTTTAATATGTCTATTAGCAATGGAGTAGATTTAGAGCGGTTGTTGGCTCTTTTTGCAAAGTTTTGTAAGTATTTATAAGCTCTTTCTTCTCCTTCTACTTGTATAACAAACACATCGCTTCCTAAGTAAAATTCTACATTCTCACGTAAGCCGCCAGGCTTTGGGAATAGAGCACCCATTCCATTATCTATAATATCGTCTACATTGGGGTAGGAGTTAAGATTAATATTGTTTTGGTTTATATGTTGCATAAGATTTGCAAAGGTAACATTATGGCGTATAAGTCCTTGACCACGTTCAGACATAATTTCAGATTTTTTACTAATACAAGGGCTTAAAAACACTAAATCATCTGCTATACCTTTATATTTTTTTAAATAAATTGCAAGACACATCATAGGACTATGTATAGGTACAAGATTTGGTATAAGTTCAGGTTGATGCTTTTCTATATATTTTACAATACTTGGGCAAGGTTGAGCTATATTACCTAAACGCCCAGTTTGGGCAATATAATTGAGGTATCCCCAAGTTGTTATATCTGCACCAAAGCCAACAGAATAGAAATCTTTAACACCTAAGCTTTTTAGGTAGCCAAAAATTTTACGATATTTATTTGGATAATTTATGTAAAATGCAGGAGCTACTATAACAGAGATAGATTTTCCTTTTTTCAATTCATCAAAAAAGGTTTCGCAATCATCACGAAAATGCCTAGCATTATGAGTGCAGGTATCATTACAAGTGCCACAAAGTATACATTCATCTTGATTAACGCATATTTTATGATTACCATCTTCAGAAAATATTTCAACATTTGCTTTTAATACAGGGCATTCGTGTATACATTTATTGCAATCTATACAATCATCTATATTAGTATAAATTAAACCCTTGTTATATTTGTCTATATTATTAGATAACATGATTCCTCCCCTAAACTTTTTTACAATAGCATTTCTACAGCATTTTTTATTAAATACTATTATACTAAAAAAAAATCAAATTGTCAATATGACTTTATTTAGTGTAATAACAATTTGAAGACAACTGCAAATTAAATAAGTAATCATCAAAAAATATCCATAAAATTATTGACAAATTAGAATAGATTTAATATAATTGTATCCATACCATAATAATTAAAAGAAAGGAGAACTTTATGATAATTCCAGAAAAATTGAAGGCTGGAGATGAAATACGTGTGATTAGTCCGTCTTCTTCAGTAACGAAAATAGGTGGTGTGGAAGAATTCCTGCCAGCAAAAAATTTATTAGAAGACTTAGGTTTTAAAATTACTTTTGGTGAAAATATTCTAGCCAATGATATTCAGGATTCTGCCTCTATTCATGAGCGAATTACAGATATTCATGAAGCTTTTGCTGATAAGAATGTTAAAGTAATCCTTACAACGATTGGAGGTTTTAACTCTAATGAACTTTTGCCTTATCTTGATTTTGATTTGATTAAATTTAATCCAAAGATTTTCTGTGGATACTCTGATATAACTGCATTAGGAAATGCAATTTTTTCAAAAACTGGCTTAGTTACCTATAGTGGACCAGGTTATTCTGCTTTTAAGATGAAAGGCTTGCAGGATTATCAATCACAAATGTGGCTTAGAGCTTTGATGAATAAAAGTTATACTTTAGAGAAAAGTGAGCAGTGGTCAAGTGATCCTTGGTACTTATCAAATTGTGAGCGTCAGTATTTTGAAAATGAATGGAAAATTTATAATGAGGGACAAGCGAAGGGAACAATTATCGGAGCGCACCTTTCTACTTTTGGTCTTTTACAAGGTACTGCTTACTTTCCACAAGTTTCTAAACCGATTTTATTTGTAGAAGTTGCAGAGGAAGATAACAGCCTTGATTTTACTAGAAATTTTGCTTCGCTTTTACAAGCAATTGAACAGCCACAAGCCCTGCTAATTGGACGTTTTCCAAAAGAAGCAGAAATGACAGAAGAAATATTGCTTTATATTTTAGATAAGCACCCAATTTTAAGAAAGATTCCAGTTATGTATGATTTGAATTTTGGTCATGCCCAACCGATTTTCACTTTCCCCATTGGAGGAATTTTGGCTGTGAATACGAGTAATCAGTCGTTGAAAGTTTTAGAAGGATAAATAAAGAGAGGTTAGACTTTCTAGCCTTTTTTTGTTTCTTCTTTTATGCTTTTTGTGCCCTTTCCATCTCTCAAAACATAAACTAATCAAAGGAGGTGATTGTGTGCTGTATGAAGTAATAGTGAAATATAGTGGAAATCTTGATATAATCGGAACAGAATTAAATGCGGTTGTAGAACCTTTAAATAACAGCTATGCAATAATCACTTTAGATGAATCCAAACTAGATAATCTATATAACTATAGACAAATAGAATTTATCGAAAGACCAAAAAATCTTGCAGCTAGTCAGGCTTTATCTAATGCAAATGCCTTTCAGGCATCTTGTATAACTACTGTTCTGAATAATGGAAAATTGAATGGTGAGGGTACTATAGTAGCGATTTTAGATAGTGGAATAGATTATAAAAGCAGGGAATTTGTAGATAGTAATGGTAACACTCGAATAATAAATATTTGGGATCAGACTATTGAAGGAACACCACCTGAACCTTTTAAAATTGGAAATGTATATAATACTGATGAAATTAACGGCGGTGATTTGCAGACTGTTGATGAACTCGGTCATGGAACTTCTGTTGCAGCGATTGCTGTTGGAAGTACAATTGGAGTTGCACGGGGTGCTAATATTTTGGTTGTTAAACTGCCTAATGCACCTAAAACTACGCATTTGATGAGAGCTGTAAGTTATTCCGTGAATAAAGCTCGTGAACTTTCTATGCCTATTGTAATAAATATAAGTTTTGGTACAAATGATGGTAGTCATGATGGCTTTTCACTATTTGAAAGATTTATAGATGATATGAGTAATGAATGGAAAACAAATATAATAGTAGCTATGGGCAATGAAGGAGATTCAGGTAGGCATTTTTCAGCAACAATAAAAGAAAGTCAAACAATAGATGTTGAATTTTTTGTAGCCAATAATATTAGTGAATTGAATATGACATTATGGCAAAATTTTGTAGATGAATTTAGTTTTGAAGTTTATGGACCAAATGGTTTAGTTAATGATAAAGTTTTCATAAATGTCATCGTGCCTAATTTTCTGACACCAGCACAGGAAATTAATTTTAGATTGCAAAGTCCTGCACCTGGAACTTGGCGATTGCGAGTTTTTGGCAAGAAAATTGTCGTTGGTACTTTTGATATTTGGCTTCCAATAAGCGAGAGAACAGAGGCGTATTTTTTTTCGCCGAATGTTGAAACTACTCTTACTATTCCAGCTACTTCTTTTAGTGTTATATCTGTCGGAGCTTATAATTCTTTGCTTGATATATACGCTTCTTTCTCAGGGCGTGGGTACACTCGTGTTTTTAACAATGTAAAGCCGGACATAGTCGCTCCTGGTGTTTCAATTTATACCGCTTCACCTAATAATACATATGATCCAAAAACTGGAACGAGCTTTGCAACCCCTCTTGTTACTGGTTCCGTGTCATTGTTGCAGCAGTGGGGGATTGTCCAAGGTAACAACCCTTTACTATATGGTCAGAGTGTGAAGGCTTATTTGCGAAAAGGTGCAACTAGGACTACGAATTTAACATATCCGAACCCGCAGTGGGGTTATGGGAGGCTATGTCTTTCAAGGACACTTGATTTAGTTATGGCTGCTGGTAGGACAGTTCCAGCTATGGCTGTGATGCCTTCTAATGTATCCTCTGATACTAATGTTGTTGAAAAAATTATGTCAGAAGATTATATCGAATTTGCAGTCCGTATTAATAGTTATGTTACTGAGTTTGTGAATAGTAATCCAGATGTTTTTTTGACGACTTTGCTTACTCAGTATGGAATTTTATATATGCCAGCAAGTATGGGGGCAGAATTTGAGAGGGTTCAAGGTAAATATATAGTTTATGGATATCCTAAAAACTTAGGACTAATGGGGCGTGAAGCTATAGAAGCTTCAAATATAACTACTGTACAAAGCCATCCATATTTAAACCTTCGTGGAAATGGAGCATTAGTTGCTATAATAGACACAGGTATTGATTATACCAATGAAAGTTTTGTCTATGAAGACAATTCAACTAAAATCCAATACCTTTGGGATCAAACAGTAGAAGATGGCAAGCCGCCAGAAGGTTTTTTATATGGTCATGAATATTCAGCAAGTGAAATTACAGAAGCACTTCAAACTTCCACACCACTAGATATAACAGATGAAATAGGTCATGGCACTAATTTAGCAGCGATAGCAGCAGGAAGAGAAATTATAGGGACGAACAAAATAGGGGCAGCACCTGACTCTTCTCTTATAATAGTAAAACTAAGACAAGCAAAGAATAGTTTGAAGGAGCTCGTAGGTATAAATCCTGAGAAATTAAGCTATTCTAGTACCGACTTAATGACGGCGGTTGAATACGTGAGAAACAAAGCAGTACAGCTAAATAAACCAATTTCAATATGTATAGGCATGGGCACGAATGAGGGAAGTCACGATGGCTTGGGTCTTTTTGAAGGATATTTGAGCGATATGGCCATTAAAAATGGTGTGGTAATCCAAGCTGCTATGGGAAATGAAGGGAGAGCTAGAACACACTATAAAGGAACACTACATGAATCAGGTGAAGTGAGAGATATAGAATTTCGAGTAGGTGAAGGTGAAACGGGTATTGCGATATATATTTATGCAAACGAACCAGATATAGTTTCAGTATCAATAACTAGCCCAACAGGTGAATTTATAAATACTATACCTTCCCGAGACCAAAGTTTTTCTGAAACTACTCTTCTCCTTGAAAAATCAATAGTAGGTGTTCGCTATGACTTTGCAAGTGAAAAAAATGCAACAGAAAGTATATTTATTAGAATTTTAAAACCAACGCCAGGACTATGGAATATCACAATTAGAGGAATCTTAGTAATAGATGGCACTTTAAACATGTGGTTACCAGTAACAAATTTCATTACACAAGATACATACTTCCTAGAACCTACAGCAGAATATACAGGAGTAATGCCTTCTACTTCAAATAATATCATAGCAGTTGGTGGTTATGATTCTGAAAGTAATATTCTCTACGTTGGAACGAGTCGTGGTCCAACCCGTTTAGGATTGCCCCAGCCAAGTATAGTTGCTCCAGCTGTGAATGTTCTTGGTGTTACACCATTAACTGGTACCAGTGCAGCAGCTGCAGTTACAACTGGTGCTTCAGCACTTCTTTTAGAGTGGGCAATAGCTCAAGGTAATTACCCAATTTTCAATTCAGTAAGAGCGAGAAGCTACTTAACTGCAGGTGCCTCTCGCAGAGAAAATTTAGAATATCCAAACAATCAATGGGGATATGGAATATTAAATTTATTTGCTACTTTTGAGACTATGCGTAGGCAATAAACTTTTAAAAAAATTGTTGACATTTCCACTAATGTGTGTTATTATATATTGGTAGTATTTTGAGATTTAGTTGATTCAAAATGCTACCAATATTTTTTATAAATTTTAATGCTCTCGTAGCTCAGTAGGTAGAGCGTCGCCTTGGTAAGGCGGAGGTCACGGGTTCAATCCCCGTCGTGAGCTTTGGAAACCCTTCCTGTTGGATGGGTTATTTTTTTATTTTTAATCCATTAAAAATCCTGTGATAATGGCTTTTATAGCTATCTTCACAGGATTTTATTTTTGGGTGAAATTAATAATTTATAATTTTACAATTAATTACTATAGTTTAATATAGAACTGAATAAACCCGTTAAATTTAATCTGTTTTAACTCTATTGTAATCAAAACTGTAATAAATATTTTTTTAACAATGTCTGGAGTTGTTTTTGGAAGAGGTATACTACGTTATCTATTACAAATAAGAATTCACAGTAAAGATTACAAATTTCTACAAAACGAAAAGGGAGATGAAGATGAGAAATTCAAATGGTGAAGGTTACATTGGGAAAACAAAAGATGGCAGATGGGTTGCAAGAATTCAACAAGGTTATAAACCAGATGGTAAGCCCCAGATTAAGGCTTTATATGGAAAAACTCAAAAGGAAGTTCGACAAAAATTAAAAGACTATAAGAACTCTGAAGAAAGAGAAGTAGCTGAACCAGAAGACTTTGGTGATTACCTGGTTAATTGGTTTCAACTGTATAAGAAAAATGATTTGAAGGCGTCGACTTACGATAAGTATGAAGATTTGATAAATAAACATATTCTGCCTCAAATTGGTCATTTACACATCTCTGTTCTAAATGTTGACCATCTTCAAAAGTTTTTCAACTACATGGTAGAGAAGCAGTACTCAGAGGATTACGCAAAGAAGGCAAAATATCTTTTAGATGGGTGTTTGAAACTTGCAGAGTTTAACGAAGTTGTTGCAAAAAATCCTATGAAAGGAGTTAAATTTCCTAGGAAAGCAGCATTTCCAATGCAGAAAGAAATAAAGTTTCTTAATGAGGATGATATACAGAAATTAAAAGTAGAAGCTAGCTCTATGCACACAAATAACAAACCTGTGTATCGCTATGGTCAAGCTATTATCTTTATTTTGTTCACGGGATTGCGGTGTGGAGAAGCACTGAATCTGAAGTGGAAGGATATTGATTTAGAGAAGAAGGTTGTAAGAGTTACAAATAGTGTAACAGTCATAAAGAACAGAAACAAAATATCCGAGGACTGCCCTGCATTTATTACAGTTCCAGATTCTCAAACTAAAACCAAAGGAAGTGTAAGAGGAGTTTATCTTTCCAAGAGTGCCATTGAGGCTATAATAGCCCACAAGGAAGTTATAAATCCTTCAAATATTGAAGAAAGAATTTTTGCAACAAAAACTGGTAGCATTTTAAGTAAACGAAACTTACATAGAGCTGTTGTCACAATCTCATCCAAAGCTAACTTAAGTATTCCAAATTGTAGCGTTCATGAATTGAGGCATACCTTTGCTAGCATGGTGTTTCGACAAGGAGTGGACATCAAAACGGTGTCAGCATTATTGGGGCACTCCTCCGTGAAATTGACTTATGATATATATGTTCATTTGCTTGAAGAACAGAAGAAGGAAGCTGTTTCGCTTTTAGATTCTTTATAATTTAAAAACACTGATAAGATTATCCAGTCTTATCAGTGTTTTTGTGTTCAATATTAAATCCCCACGTTTATTATATTATTCTTATTTTTCTCTACCCATCCGTACACTTCATTCTCTAAAACATAATATGTTCTTCCGATTTTGAATGATGGAAATGATTTGTATCTCATAAGTGCCAAAGCCTTATTACGACCGCAGTTAAAATAATTCTGAATTTCCTTTACACCCCATAATTGGTGATTGTGGTTTTCCATTTTTAAGTCCTCCATTCTTTTATTTGTAGAACGGAAGTTTTGTTACATAATACAACCTTACAAAATTTATAGGTTGTTATATAAGACTATTTCAGCGTTTTCTTTATTAAACGTATCTTGACAATTGAATAGATTTTTTCCTTGGATACATTCACAGTGGAGCCTGATGAGGGAAAGCGGCAAGAAGCCCAAATTTTGGGATAAAATGAGAGAAATATGTTGCGATTGGTAATCGCAATCGCTATGACCTACGCTGTGGTATAATGATACTTCTGTCTAGTCTCAGACATCGCAAAGAGGGCAGCTCGCCAAGTTGGGGGGAAACGTAAGTTTATGACTCTAATCAACCGTTAGAGGTCTAAGGAACATCACTTAGTACAAAGCTATTTATTTTACATGTATAAACGTTGAAATGAAAACAAATAAGTTCTATTTCTGAATGGGTAAGAGTGATAATATTTATAGCTTTATTATTGTACCTAAAGTTCGATTAATTCGGGCTTTATTTTTTTGATTGACTTATCGAATTAGGCAGCAGATTACCCTTCTTATAAAAAAGAGATGATAAGGATGAGAAATTATGCTGAATGATATATTAAAAGGGAATAGAACTGAAGAAGAATTATTGTATATTGAAGCTTCTTGCACTTACAATCAAGGAGAAGACATTATGTCCGACCGAGATTTTAATGAACTTGAGGAAAAACTCCGCGAAGCTGGAAGCGACATAGTTAATTATACACATGATCAATTGGCCGATGGCGACTTGGATGAGGAGACTTTCTCTATTCTACCTATATATAATTGGGAAGATGTCTACACATGGCTTAGAGACACAGGTGAAGAGGAATTCATACTTAGCCAAAAAGTAGATGGAGTGAATGCAAAAATTTTCTTTTCTACAGAAACTGGACAGTGGAAGGCACAGTCAAGAGCAAGAGATGGTCGGAGTGCTTTTGATTATTCCGAAGCTTTAAATCATATACTTCCCCTACAACCAGATAACGTTGGTGCTATAGGAGAAGTATATTTACCCGAAGAGTATTTAGTTTATTTTCGTGAGAAGTACAATAGACCAGATAAGTTTAAACTTCCTAGGTCTGGGGCGATTATGTTGCTTAGGAGACCCCAAGATTATGAAGTAGATGACTTGAAGCTCTTGCAGTTTAGAGCCTTTTCTCTGACAATCCCTTGTGCTACCAAGAAAGAGGAATTCGATGAATTGCAAGCAAGGGGATTTACAACACCCGCTTTTCTGACAACGTTAGAAAGCAATGTAACAGAAAATTACAGAAGTCTTGAAGGAAAGGGGGTTCCTTTAGATGGTATTGTCTTAGAAGTTAATAATAAATCTTTTGTCCCCGAAGTTAAAGGTAAATATCAATCTTCTCAAATTGCAGTTAAGATTGATGTTTACGGCGACAAGAAACATGAAGCAATTGTGACTGACATTCTCATTGAGCCCGCAAGGGGGAACTTTGGAGTGGTATTACAGGTTGAGCCTTATGTAATGCCAGATAATGTTACTATTACACGTGTCAATGCTTTCAATATTGGTATTGTATTGAGAAAAGGTATTAAGAAGGGCGACAAAATTAAATTTTACCGAAAGGCAAATGGGATGACTGTGCTCGTTTACGGAGAGAAGAAATCTGTAATTGAGGCAGATGCTTAGTCCCTTTTCAGGAGGGTTTTTGATGACTAATAAAGAAAAAGCTAAAAAAACTATTCCGCATCTGATGCTGGTACTTAAGACATTAGCAACAAGTGAGTCTACTCTGGTTCTGAGCGGAGACATCTTATTAGCAGCCCTTTTAAAGAGGAAAGGAATCGGTAAGGTAAGATTCGCAGATACGCTGGAATTTGTTACAACGGAGAAGACGGGCAATGTTGAAAAGGAAAAAAATCTTCTCTTGGAGACATTGCAGGATCTAAATTTCGAAACGATAACAAGTGATGGAGGAAATGTCATTGCGTTCAGGAAAAAAGGAGATGAAGGCCCTCTTGCTCATATCATAGTGCGAACCGATATTCTTTTTAAAAATGAGGGGGATGAAAAACTATTTTCGTACCCCGTTAAACATCTCTCAATAGAAGAAGAGATGGCACATTTAGTCTATCTTCTCTCCAGTACAATGGCCAGAGGTTGGCATGTTGCTAACTATTATCTTTACTTGGAGATGGGCTACACTCTTCCTGCTATTAAAGTTAAAATGTTCTTGGACAAACATAAGCTGAAGCTGGGGGATTTTAGTATTTTAAATGATACATTAGCATTAGAGGATGTTTATGATGGACTTGATGAAGAAGATGTTATCAGGCAAAAAGTCAAGAATAGTTTGAGCAAGGTGATTTCCACTTTCTCTCTTACCTCTCCTTCTAATGTTGTTGCCTCTTTACAAAATCCTTTAACTGCATCAAAGCAGGAGACCTCCAATACGGTCTTTCAACTTAATCACAAAGCAGTTCCTGAGGAGGGCAAACCTATACCTGCACCGATAAGAGACCGTATTCTCGAACTAGCTGATACGGTGCAACCTTGGGGGCAACATGGGGGTAAGATTGTTAAGCTTCTTTCAACGTTGAAGAACAGAGGAGATTCTCAAAACATTATCTACTTCCGTTTTTGGGAAGAGGTTTCGACTGCTTTCTTTGGCAAAACCATCTACCGAGAAGTAGAACTATATCACCATTATGAATCAAAATTTAGAAAGAACAATGACCCATTTTTCGATATACACAGAGCATCTCGAACAGATAATGGTTTCTATACTTGGATGCGTCTAAACAAAAGATATTTTGATTTTATACAACCTACTTTAGATGCCGTCTATGATATTAAAGAATCTGTAGGGAGAGATATCACTGTCGAAAGAACTGTTTATACTGATGAAGCCTTGAGATTCCTATATAAAAAAGCAGGAGAAGTGAAGACTGAAAAAGAGTTCTTTAGTATCTTGCCTTTAATCCAATGGGCGATAGAAAACTTATTAATCAGCAAGAAAGATAATCTCATACGCCACAAAGACGCTCTAACAAAGGTGTTTATACATGGCATGTTGAAACACTCAGGTGCTGTTAATCAACTTATGACACTGATGCAAGAGGTTGACACCTATCTTCTGACCACGGAAGATCCAAATCAATATGATTGAACGAAAGTAAAATTTTTGTGAAAGTCAAAGATAAAAAGGAAGAAGGTCGAACTGGAGAAGTTGTTGAACAATTTGCACCTGTCTCTATGGCCGAAGCTTGTCATTTTGTACAGGTATTAGCTCGTGTTTTAGAAGGTTCTGATGTAAGAGAGATGCCTATTGAAGTTTATAGGCGTGACTTCAGAGCAACTCCTTACGTGTTTATTTATCGGTATCTTATAACAGCAAGGCAATTGGGTGTATTAGATAGTACCTTTTTCCCTATAACTAAAGAAAGAATTGATGCCTTATATCTGGAGCAGGAAAGCCGCGACTCCTTATTTTCAGAGGAGAATATAGAAGCGCAGATTCTTAGGGTACTTCTACTTCTTGAGGAGGAAGAGGAATATAATATAGAGCTTTGGACACCTGAGAATTTGCGAGATTTGAAAAAACAAGCTTTGCGGGCAGCTGAGGTTATGTCAATATCCAAACTTATTTCTAACGAAACTTATAGTGGATTGATAACAAAGATTAACCGGTTAGCAGGTCACGTTAGAGAAAGAATAGAGGTGTATAAATGTGAATTGGCTAAAAAATCTATTTAGCTCTAGCTCGGATGACTGGGACTCTTTAGAGCAAAAAGAGGGAAAGAAGCAGGAGAGTAAGGCAAGAAGATTCAAGAAAGGAAGAAGTAAAAAGGATGATATGGTTAATGTTGAAGTGCTTCACACTTTCCTTGTTAAATCTATTCCTGAAAGTCGAATGGTTCCAAGAAATTGTATGAACTTTTCCATTAAAATATTTGGGACTTGGATAGAGTTGATTTGTCACACAAAAATCGGGCAGGAGAGAATTTTTCGTTATATTTTGGAGGAGCCTTTCCTAGATGGGATTTTAACGCTTGAACTGGGTGAACAGGAATTCCACAATATTATTCTTCGCCAAAGATCAGGACTATTCCAAATAGTTAACCGAAGAAAGGTATTGGTGAATCAAAAATTTGAGTATAAGATTATTAAATATACATTAAACGGGGAGGTTATTGTATGAAAGATGATAAAGTATTTAAGGTGTTGATAGACCGCAATCTTGACCCCGAGAAGGATTTGAGTGAAGATTGCTTAGTACTTGCGGTTTATAAAAATGACAGTAGGATAGTTTTACCAGATACAATCAGTAGGGAGGCGCGACATGATTTATCAAAAACACGACAAGGTGACAGGTGAATTTATTTATGCTGACCTTCTTACTCTTGATGACCAGTTTCAAACCGACGTTGAGAAAACTTACCACACAAAAATGACGAAGAAACCAGGATGGATTTACCAAGCAGGTAAAGGTAAGAACTACCCTAAAGTTAAATTTGTTCCTGATTATAAAAACTCACAGGATGTGGTCGTTCCTATAACGATAGAATCTATGAAGGAGATTTACAAAGTCAAATTCAATTCTTCTGTTTATAGGGGAGGTCTTTCCTTGGGTCTCTTTAGCAGTATATGCTTTCCTTATCTTAGCTTGGAAGACTGGGAATCTGTTTCTGGAGTATCCTCTCCAAAGTTGACTAAAAGTTTTACAGGTAAAGATATAGAAGCAATACATGAGAATGATTTGGAGGAAGAGAAAGAGAAGAGCATAGAAAGCCTTGTCAAGATTCTATATAAGGATAATGCGAGTTCTAAGGATGTTGACTTCGCAAAATCCCAAATTAGGAAACTATTGACAGAGACCCCGCTTTTCCAGAACAATTCTTCTTGGAAGAAATTCTATACAACTGCTAACTTCAAAGGATTTACTTTGGCAAAGGACATTGAGATTAGCGGGCGCTTTTATATAACAGGTATTTTGTTGACCGATGCTTTAGCGATGACATTTGATGAGAGTGGGTCAGATATTTATTTGAGAGATGCGAATGGGAAGACTATTGTGGTGAAAATGAGTCAAAGCTTCAGAGCGAATTTTGTTCAACCTGATTTTAGCCTATACGGTATGTTAGTTAACCGCTTACACCTGTTTGAAACTTACAACATTGAATTAGATTTTGATGGATTCGATGACTTCACGTTAGGTGATAGGGATGAAGTCAAGGAGGAGCAAGAAGCACAGGATCGTCTTCGGATTGAGAAGAAGGTGGAAAGCTCAGACAGCTTCTTGGAAGGTATATCAAATTTAAAGTTTGACCCGAAAAGGTTAAAGAAGAAGACTCATTTGGAAGCCTCCTCTTTGGTCACACTTAACGATAACGAAAACGTTATTACGGATATTGTTCAGTCTGGTGGCGTCAAAATAGTTCGTCCAATAAATAATGTTATGGGGTCGGATTCGGAAATTCGTAGTCTTTCTCTTGGTTTTGTGGACACAGTAGATACAGCAGAGAATGAGGCACTAGGAAGAACAGTAAACAAATCATTAGGTACGTATGTTAAAAACGGTGTAACTTATTCTACTTTCCTAGATGCTAAGAGCGGAATGACCCAAGTTCAGCTTAGCCCTCAAGATGTGGTAGGCAAGAATATTTCTTCTTATAAGGATTTTAAAAGTGGAGAATCTATAGTAAGAGTAACTTTTAACGAAACAAGTAGATATGTTTCACGTGACCAAGTAGATTATGTGAAGTATACCTTGTTTGATCAGAGTAGCCCTGCAAGAGCAACAGGAGTTTATACAAACCACATGGACCCTAAAAGAAGTCAAATGCAAGGAAAGGCTATGGAACAATCCCGTCAGATTCTTAGGTCAGAAAGACCCCGCATAACTTCTGGAGGAGATGCTGTTATTGTACAGCAATACGGCCATCTTATTAGAGGTACCGTACAATCAATATTCACGGAAGAGTATAGTCGATTAGGTAAGGAGCTACCGTCAGGAATTGAGAGTCATACTTTTATTGTGGAATCTATAGCTGCTACTTATCCCGAAAGAACGTATTTTTTGAAGAGTACTTCAAACGGAGATATAGTGGCTTCTTTCGGTCTAAAGGATAAAGCTACGACGAAGCATTCAGTAAATCTGAACGAACTAGTTCCTCCCTCCTTAGATAATACTTACCATTGGGAGGACATTGTTTGGGCGAACAGTTCAGTAAAACGGACCGAAAACTTAGAGCCTTTTAACAGAGAAGAATTCCTTGTTGATAAGGACGCTAATTTCAAGGACGGATTGGGTACAGGTCGGGATGTTCTCACTATGTTCGGATTTGGTGATGTGTATGTTGTGGATGATGCAAGTTATATCTCCGATAAGTTGGTTAGAGATATGGGTTTTCACACGCCAGTTTATATCAAGAAAAAGACGCCTATCCAGAGTATGAATCCTGATATAGTGTTCGGATTCTCCCCTGTGCAACGCTTGAACCTGAACTACGATTCTAACGGAAGAGCTAAAGTGGGAGTCTATCTTTATCCAAATAGCGTTATTCAGTACGCTTATGAAATTCTGTCAGATGGCTCTTATAAGGATAGAAGTTTTAAACTTTCTCCTTATCAAGAAGGCGAGATTCTTGATATCAAGGAAGGTAAGATGGATAGAACTTTCCACCTACTTTCTTATCAGGAATTTAAAGTCGGAGACAAGGTTTCTGGTCGCTATGGTAATAAGAGCATCGTTTCTCGCATCGTTCCTCATGAACACATGCCCTACGAGAAAGAAACAGGTAGAGTGGTCGAATGGGTTATAAATCCTTTAGGTATTCCCAGCAGGATGAATTTGGGTCAGCTAGCTGAAATGGAAGCTTCCAATCAGTTCACGGGTACGAAGATTGAACCCCCATTCTCTAACAGATTGGAAGAGTATACTAATGATTTTACCGAAAGTAACTTGAAAACCATTGTGGACGGAGAAACAGGAAAAGAATACCCTAATAAAATGTTTGTAGGCCATATGCATATGTTGCGGAGTGTTCACTTAGCGGCAGATAAGTTGCGCGCTGTAGGAGATTCTGATGAGTTAGACCCAGCTTTTCTTCAACCTGATGGTTCTTTATTCTCTGACAACTCAAGGAGAGGTCAAACTGTTGGGACTTATGAGTTAGATATTCTTCTTTCCAGAGGAGCAGATAATGTCTTCAATGAAATTCATTCTACTCATACGAGTGACTTACGAGGTCATGCCAAGTTCTTAGAAGAGGTTGAAGAGGATATTAATTTCATTCCAAACGTGTCAATTAAGAATAACTCCTCGGAAAGTTATTTTGATATGATTACCTCTTTATTTGTTACTAACGAGACGGACGGTAAAGGTGGTACTCGTACAGCTTTTTTGAGGGATTCAAAAATTAAAGAGATGTTCACAGAGATTGACCCTCGAAACCTTCTCAATGATATCACAGATGATATACTTGCCTCAAGTTGGTCTTTCTTTAGAATAGGAGAACCGATTATTAATCCTGTCGCTGTAGAGTATTTTGGTGTCTTTGATGATATTTATGTTGGAGACTCGAGATTGACAGGCAAGATTAAAAAGGTCATTCTTGGTGCAACTAAACTGTATTTCTACATGGGTAGATTGTGGGAAAAAAAACCTAATGATCCTACTTGTGAGTGCATAACGATTGAATCTATCGACTCTTTAATTGAGTGTATTAAGCTATTGTCCAAATGTCCTCCAGAAGAGGAATGGTTAACCCAGAACATTCCTGTTCTACCGTACAAATATAGGCGAAATTCAAAAGAGGATTCGGTGCAACATGACTTAACGCAAGCCTATCTTCGATTAGTAAGAGAAGTAACTAAAGAGAAGAGATATATTGCACTCAAAGAGTTAATTAACAACGGGGGAAACAATGATACAAAATCTTTATATTCTTTCTGGTTCCATAAGGATAAAAATGGAAGATTGAGAAATCAAATGTTGAAGAAGAGGGTCAAATATAGCATGAGAGCTAACATTATCCCTAGCGATATTGCACACCCCGACATTGTAGGTATTCCTCTAATATCTGCCATATTTATGGCTCAGCCATATATTGTTCCGAGGATTCGCAAAGACTTTCCTAGATTTGGGGAAAATGATGACCATATGCAATTGACAGAAAGAATCGCTGCTATGCTAAGGTCTACTCCAGAAAGATATTCGGAATTAAGTGAAGGTGTAATAACAAGCAAATTCCAATTTCAGCAACTCAAGAAAAGCCTTTACAAACAATTAGATGGAAGGGTAGCCATTTATGCTAGAGCACCTGCTTTACAAGAAACAAGTGCACGTGGGGGTTATGTGGAAGTTCACGAAGATGGAGATGTTATTAAATTAAATACCCTCCTAACCGCAGATCAAAATGCTGACTTTGATGGTGACCAAGAACCTGTAGTTATGTTTTTTAGCAAGGAAGCTATAAATGATATTGAAACTAAGTTGCTTCCAAGTAAAACACTTAAGAGGTCTAACGATGGAGGTATTGGTCTGCAGATTAATCAAGATAGTTTGCTAGGTCTATGGGTTGCAACAATATCTCCTACGGAGGAACGAGATGTTTTAGCCATCAGTTCGGTAAGTGAAATCGAGAATCGTATGGAGTTATTTGGATTTAATGTTTCATCTCTTATCATTACGCCTGATATACCAGAACCCACAACTGCGGGTAAAGTTGTAATACGTAGTATTTTGATGAGGGAAACTGGGATTGATTTCTTTGAGAAGTTACAGGGTCTAGAATTTAATTCTTCTAATCTTAATAAATTTTTATCTGAATTGGTGGATATGATCGGCGACCAAGCTTTTACCTTGACCGTTATGGATTTGCAACGCTTTGGTTATTTCGTTATGAAGCATAATAATATGACGATTTCTCCGAAAGATTTGCAGACATCTTTCACTAAGTCTCCAGAATTTACTGAAGCTATGGAAAATATTAAGCAAAAAGCTCTTAAAGCCAATACTTTACAGCAACTTGGTTTAGTGCCTGACCATTTCAATGAGATTCTCTTAGAGGACATTCAGTCTTTAAAAGAGAATTTCCATATTGATAAGCATTTAGCACCAGATAATATGTTTATCAAGATGTTGAAATCAGGTGCAAAGGGAAAAGAAGCTTTGTTGACTTCTCTTTTCACCTGTATTGGAACTGTTGTAGGGAAGGGTGGGTGTTCAGAGTTCGTCTTAAATTCCTACTTGTCTGGTATCAGTCAGTTGGAATTACAGGAAATGAGTCACGAACAGAGGGGCAACGCTTTATCCACCGTTAAGGAAACAAGTAAACCAGGTGCCGCTCATAGGCAGAGTGTAAATCAGCTTGCTGGTGCAATTGTGAGTAAGGATTCTGGTCAAAGAGAAGTTTACCCTCATCTGAACTTTTTTGAATGGAAACCTTTTACGGCTGATGATTTGAGAAATCCAAGGGTGCAGGGTACTTTCCAAGGTGAAAACTTGACAGGTGAGTTACTTCGTCAATTAGCAAAGAAACCTGACGGGGTCGTTTATTTGGATAACGGAGAAGTGTTAAAATTCGATCGTAAATTAGATACCCTATTCGAGAATATGATGAAGGGTTATCTTCCCCCTCACCAGTTTGCTGAATTTGAAGAATGGAGAGACTCTCCTTCCTCCCCTTCCAAAACCTTTATTAACTATTTCTTGTCGGACAGGCTTAGCGAAGATTATGCAGGAGTCTCTCCTGAAACAGGGGCAAGAGTGAAAGTGGGAACAAGGTTGGGAAATAAAGCAAGCACAGCTTTATCAGCTCCAATTTCTCAAGCTGTTATCTCTAAACGACATGGCCCTGAAGAGGAACTTGATGTGCTTAGTTCTTATATATCAACGATTGAGCATAGCAAAATTCATGGTAACAGCTTTAAGGAACTTACAAGATTATCACCGATGGACACGATAATCGGCGTAGATAAGAGTAATACAGGGACAATGTTGGTGTTTGGAGAAGAGTACATCTTTATTCCTATCGAAGAAGAGAGCCTTTACCATATTGATGTTGAGAACGGTGATTATGTCTTCACAGGACAACCTTTGGTGTGGAAAAAGAATTCTAAACCTTTCGATAAGATTCACCCTGTGTTATCTTTTGCAACAGAGACTATTGATAAAAGCTTACCTTATCTGAGGGGTTTGCATGTATTTAATCCTTCTCGAGAGGTTGTGCAATTTGCTCGTTTTTTATTGCACAAACATTATATAACTTTGATTGGTGCTAACACCCCGATAGCAAAAGTTAATTTTGCAACATTAGTGTTTGAGCAATTGAAGTTTGGTGTCATAGGACTTACGCAGATGAGCAAGCCGATCTCAGAACTAATTGATTTGACAGAACAATGGGAGTTGAGATTTTTGTCGGGAGAAAAGTTAGTAAAGGCACTGGGTTCTATCTCCTCCTTCATCTTCCGAGATGCTTTAGGTGGATTGAAGGAAAGTAGTGCTGAATTCACACCCGAAAGAAGTTATACAGCTTACTGGGTTTTAGGAAGACCGATTCCTAAGGAGAACTTCCTTGATTTAGGAATTGAGAAGCTTTCAAATCAGGTTGTTAAACGGGATAATGAAGTTTCATTTGCGGAGAGTGTAAAAGCGGAAGTTAAGGTCATTTCTACAAATGAAGTTAATCTCTTGGATATTGTGAGGGATGCGAGTATTTCTGAAGTGAAAACCAGTATGCCCGTTGCTGCTATTAATCCTGAGAAGTCAGCTGAGAAAGTTACTGTTGACCTTGCTAGTAAATTCGCTGAAATACAGAGTCTTACAGCTTCAAGTGTATTCAACAGAAACAAGCAATAAGGAGGTTAAGTTTATGCTTAAACTCATTAACTCCAGCCATAGCACTTACAAGGCGAAGGTTGTCACGCGTACCCCTTACTATAATAGGACTTCCCAAGCATCTAGGCACAAGTATCACCAAACTCCAAAGGTGCGAAAACATTGGAGAGATTCTTATGATTATCGGCGGGAATACTTCCGTAAGAATAAAGGTCTTTGTGGTCTTTATTTCTGTAGTCAATGTATGCGGGCGATGTTTCGAAACGACCCTAATTTAGAGGTGGATCATATTTATCCTCCTTCCCGTATGTCTAAGAGGAATAGGAGTGGAACAACGAACACCAGTTTATTAGCAAGAGGTTTGAATTCTACATGGAATTGTGTGCCTATTTGTTCTGACTGCAACAGAAACAAGAGTGATAAAATCGGATTAGTTACGGTTAAAGGTACGGTCTCAAAACTTGTATCTACAACGAGGCAGGGAGTATTCTGGTTGGGTACTCGTTTGTTTAAAGGTGCTTGGAATATAACTGCCGTATTAGCTTTAAAATTGGCAGGAAGATTAACCTCACGGTTTTTAAGGGGACAACTCAGGTCAGTATTAAGAAGAAAAAGATTTAGAGGAGGAAGACGTTTTGGTAGATAAGCAGAAGACTTTTAGGGTTCAACTTGTTATCCTCCATCATGTTTTAACACGAAATGCTGGGGGACGTAATCTGGAACAAGCTATTAAAGATCTAGTTTCTGGAAATTTGTCTGAAAAAGATACCCAAGGTATTAAATGGGACATTTACATTCACAGTGACATTACAAAAATATTCAAAGATATTCTATTGCATAGTAGGATGATGGACCAATTGTATTTTGGTCCAGTGTATCGTGCCGCTGTTAGGAGAACAGTTTCGAGAGAAGAGGATGTAAAATCTAATAACACTTTCCTAATTTCCATAGATCAGACTAAGTTGAAAAATCTTCCGTATGTTACAGGAGAGTTGTTAAATAATGTTTGTCAATTATTAGCTGAAAGAGTTCAGGATATTGTTTTGGGGCGGAAAGAAGTCGATGTAGAAGGTAAAACTGGTAGCACCATAGAGAAGATTAAAGACACTATTCATGAGAAAGTTACTAACATGAATATTAAGACTGCATCAGAATATAAGGCGATGGAGGAGAAAGAAGTCCCTCCAAACCAACAAAGGTTAAAATCCTCACAGGTAAAGGTTGTAACGAAATCATTTCCTCGTAAGCAATTACGTGATTTAGCAGATTATATGTATCGAACTTCTACTATTCTAGAAGGTAACAATCAACTTTCTTTCTATCTATATACTATTAGACATGAAGAAATAGAAAAAATAAATGGTATGTTAAAAGGTATGCAATTAGGTTTATATAGCATTGCTAACCCATATTACAATGGAGATAAGCCTTCTACTGGGCGTAAGGAGAAGCGGTGGAAGGATTTTGTACCTGCTATAAAGAGATTTTATGAAACAGAATTTACGAATATCTCTCTTTCACTTCTAGCCGAAAACATCTTAAAAGATTTTTATCATGACAGACATATACCTGCCAACAACTGGAAGATTGGGCTAAAATGGCTAGAAACGAAGGAAGGTGTTTACGGGACAAATTTTATCCCAGATGATGAAGATTATGATAATTCTTGGAACAATGTTAACCTAATTTTTGACGGTTTTCGTTTAGCACACGATTTCGTTGGCGTTCTGCGAGCAAATAATCATCTTGTAAAACTTAATCCTTATGTTTTCCTTTACGACAACGTTGCTTTGAAATTTGAAACTTACGATGACCTCATTCGAAATAGCAACGATTATGTAAAACTCAGAAGTAAATTTCATGGAAGTCTAGAAAAGAAGGAGTTCATGTTGCCACGACAAGCTTTAGCGAAATTACCAGAGAAACTGTCAAGTAGTTTTCCTAAGTATCTTAAAGATGTTCTATCCTGGGATGCCGATGCTTATACCGATACTTGGGAGCTTACGGGGCAAGAATATACATTTTCAATCTCGAAAATAGTAATAAGGGTTGGTGAAGGTCTCCATCCTTCAGTGGTATTATTTACTCGGAACGAGGAAAGCTTACAGGATTTTCGATATCATGATGACAAAGTTTTTCCTATAACCCAACCGCCTTATAACTTCGATCTTGATGTATCCACGCTATGGATAGACTCTAGTCAATTAAGTTATTTTGAAGAACGTAGTCTTGACTGGGCAGGTGAAATTGACGAAACTTGGGACAAGGAGTTCGTATCGGCTGTAACAGAAATTGTCCCTAATAGGAACGACTACTTCGCCATACTGCTTATGATAACCCGTATTTATAACCAGGCGATACATCACCTAAACCCAGAGAAAAATGGACGAAAGACAACTGTGAGCAAAGCCTTAGACTTAAGAAAGAGTTCTATTTCTGATTTACTTTGGGACTTGGAACAAGAAGACTGCGCCTTCGATGTATTCTCAAAGCTTAAAGATATTATTTCAGATATCTCTTATTCAGAAGAGAAGGTTAGAAAATTATTGGAGATCAGAGGAGGCGAATTGTGCGGAACTTTACGAGTTTGGCTAGGAAAATGTGCTCAATCCTTGGTATATATAAGAAATATGGTATACGACGCTAAACTTTTTTCAAGAGGTATTGTAGAACGAGAGATCCGTCCTCCTATAATCGATAAGAAAACAATTCAAGATTTAAGATTAGCGACTTCTACTGGAAATGATATGAGGCAATTCTCAGCCAGTTTCCCTCCAGAGGTTTGGGAATGGGACGAAGACACGACGTTTGGTTACTTGGTAAGAAAAGATAATGGGGAGTATAAAACATTTCTTGATAGGAAGACAGGAATAAAGTATTTTCTTCATCGCTGGGGGATATGGATTGGAGAAGGAGGAAAGGTTAGACCGTGGCAGAGCGGGGCACAAGTTGCAGACTTACCTCAAGACAACCGAGCGGAATTATTGACAGGCTCGGAAGTTAAATATATTGAGGAAGGAGGTTAATATTATGTCCAAATTGAATTATAGCCGTGTTATGGGCATAGCATTTGAGAAGCCTGCTTTCAAAGGGGATTTTTCGTTTGCCCAGATTGTTAACACTAATTTACCGATGGCAAAGGTTATTACGCGTTCTGATGAAACGAGCGAACGAACCGACGAACGTAAAAGTTTTGCCTCAATTTTTACATTTAGATTTTCAAATTCTTTCCTGCGTATATATGAAGAAGGTGAAGAGGAGAAATACGGCGTTATATCTGCTCTTGATTTTTTCCTTAATAGAATAGGTGAGGGAAAAGATGCTGTTGTTCATTCCACAGCTTTTTACCAGTACTTGTATGGCGTAAATGACTCTTATCAATATATGACAGATAATCCTTGGCTGTATAAACACAGGGTTTTAAGTCGGGTTGACATTGCTACTTATCGGTCTGAGGTTATCGCATTATTAGAATCATTTGATAATTTTTCCAGATATTTTTCTCTTGAAGGGGAGTGGGGTACTGACATAATGGTAAAGTTTAAGACTAAAAAAATTCCCACAATAGAACACTTGAGTATTATTCCACTCAGGGAGTACAAAAGGAGATTCGATTATGACAAGTCTAATAGGAGAAATCCGAGTTGAAGATGAGGTATTTGTTCTGATTAAATACTCATTTAAGAAAAATAGTCAGGCTTATATTTTGCTTCATACCTCAGTAGAAGGAGTTCTTGCTCCTAGGTATCAAGATTATTATCGTTTAGGCGGTAGATTAGAAGATCCTATTTGGGTAGTAGGTATATTAGATACTTTCCAGAACAAGTCTTATGGTTCGACTGTTCTCTTAGAGTCTCTTTTGGAAGAGATTACTTCACAGAAAATTACTTCTTTGAAAAAAGGGGAAATAAAGAAGAAAGCTGGTACTGAGATTTATGATGCCGACGGTAATATTTTAAAATATGTAGGTGGTGAACTTTTAGAGATTAATCTCAAGACAGAATCTATGGAGATTAACCTCGCTGCCCCACTGGTGCGATTAAACTTAGCTGTTAGAAAACTCGACGCTATGCTTTTAGCGAAATCTCTTATTGAAAGAAAACACTCCAAGTTTTTGGACAGAAGTTTAGAAGCGTTGGAAAACCTTGGTTTTGATTTGGATTGGTTTCTTAGAAAGCAGTACCCAGGCTTAGAAAAGCCAGGCAAGCAATACATAGGAATACACTCGATTGAGCAATTTGATAATATCGTATTGCCTGATTTTGAACGGGCAATTGTAAGAGCAAAAGAGATGCGAGTCCATGGTGAAGAAGAATATTTTACTATCGACTTCGAAGCTACAGGCTTAGATGCGTGGTCAGAAAAAGCTGATAACAGAAGCAGAACAGTCTTTCTTGGATTGTCATGGGAGGACCACAAGGCATTTGGTATTTGTATTGGAATGAAGCATTTTGAGAATGTGGATAATGAACAGCTAGCCGAGCGTCTTACAAATATGTTCAGTCACGATCTTTTGGAGGATAGAGAGATTACTCTTCCTTCTGGTTTTAAATATAAGAGGTCAGAGATTAAGACGACAGCCCATAATATGAATATTGATATTCGTTTTGGTATGGTGATGGGTGCGGACATCTGGATCAACTATGACTCTATGCAGATAGGATTTAACCTTGATCCGTTTCTCACTCAAGGTAAAAATGGTGCGAAGTTTAGAGTGAAACAGCATTCAGGTGTTGTATATCCAGATTTGGAGGATATCGGTGGGAAAGGTATCTATGATAAGTTCAACGAGATATCTGACATTCGCGTCGCTCTTATGTATGGTTGTGCCGACGTTGATGAAGTGCGTATGATGACACGTTCATTGATTCAGAATCTACAGACCTCAGAAGTTGTTGAATATCTCAAAGGGAATCAAATTGAGATGTGGAGGAAATACGATGAAGAGTATATGAATATGGTTGCAAGGAACGAATACTACGGTGTGCGGGTGAATAAAGAAGCCGGTTTGGCTAAGTATCAGGAGAATCAAAGAATCTTGGATATTTATAAATCTCACATGGATTTGTATTATTCCAAGATTGTTGCAATGAACCACTTCCTTGATGTTTTGCAGGCGTTAAAAGTTGCGGGTAATCAAAAAGAAATGGTTATATTTCCTGACCTCGACAAAGTTGATTTAATTAACATTGAAGCTTGGAACGGTCGATTTCTTTTAACTGCTCTATTTGAAGTCATGCGTTATCCAATTTTAGTCTTTACGAAATCAAAGAAAAAAGAAAAACCCAGTACTGACAGTGAAGCAGTTAAAGTTTATCTAAAGGAAAAGAGAGATTTGAAAGAAGAAGCTAAGTCATCACATGACCCTTTGGTGAAATTCTTTAGGGAAGCCACGGAACTGAGAGAGGACATCGTTGACCCTCTTAATAATAAGGTTCTGATTTCAGCACAAGAGTTCAATTCTCTCAAATATCCTTTTTTTCTCTTTTTGCAAAAGATTGCCCCGTTTACGAAACAGAACACGGGAGATTTGAAGAAGTTCAAGGCGATGAATAATCCATATAGGTTTGAACCCACTAAGACCAACTCTATAGTTACCCGTCGTGTGGTTTCTGGACTTTGTACGGTGTCAAAGTCTAGTAAGGAGTATTATATTCCTTACACTGACGATTATAATATTCTTAATGCCGATCAAGCTTCTGTGGAGATTAAAATCGCATGGGGATTGTCTCGAGATTTATCTCTTATCGAACCACTGATTGACCCAGAAAAAGATCCGCATACAGAAGCCTGTGCAGAATTCTTCAGCAAGCCAGCATATTTGGTCGACAGAAAAAAAGAACGAGGTCCAATTAAAGGAATTAATTTCGGACGAATTTATTTAATGGAAGTTTGGAAAACTTGCCATAAGATATTCGATGGAGAAATGACTTCGGAAAATTTGGCAAAAACAGCTTACCTTCTTGAACTCTTTGATAGGGCGAGAGCCCCAGTTCACGCAGCACTTAATCAGTACAGAGATGAAAGCGTTATTCCAAAGAATCCGCCAGAATGGATTAAGTGGTTCTTATTGATGGCGGACGAAGAGATTGATGAATATGGTACTGTACACAAAGTATCTTGGGGTTACATGCAGAACGAGTTTAAATGGGTTCAGCATATTAAGATGCGTGATGATGATGAATCTTGGTACAGAGAGCGTCAAAGGAGAAGAGCTGGAAACTTCGGTGTACAAGGCTTTGCTTCAACTTTATTACGCATTATTTATCAACGTTTGATGCGAGCTACGTGGGCAAAGGGTTGGATACAAAGCGGGAAGTTTATTCTGCACGCTACAGTGTATGACGAAATTTTAGCATCATATCATAAGGATATTGACCCAATTGAACTTGTTACAGTGCTTGCCGATGCTTTTATTGTTAAATATAAGCATAAGGATGTTTTTATGCCTCCTTTTTATATTGGCGTTAATATCACCAATACTTGGGGCGATGCCAAAGATGATAAATATGAAATTCCTATCCACTTGTTGAATCAGTACAAGGCGGAATTCAAAGACAAACCGACTCAAGAAGCTTCCCCCATCAACTATGCGGATTTAAATCGAGAGAATCATGTCGATTGGTTTCTTCAGAACAACGAGTCGTATACTCTTCGGAGGATTGAACATGAATTAAGAATGCTTAATCCAACCTCCACTGTATGGGATATTGCTGGTATCTCGGACAAGTTCTCTAATTACCACGTCCGCATGCTGTTATTGGGGCTAAAAGATTTGCTGTTTCCTATTAAGGATTTCAATGACCCGATTGAAGTTCTTTGTTCTACAATGGTTCCCTTTATTCTGAAATATTTGCTGAAGGATGAGGATACAGCCATTATCTTTTATAGGGGTAAAAGGATTAAAATGTCACATAAGATTTGGGATATGAAATTTGGTTCAGAGCAAGACTACTTAGACCTTAACCCAATTAAGAAAGAGGACATATCCGTAGTCACTGATTATGATTTAGCTACAGAGAAGCTTAGCTTTGAGATTGATGATTTATTTGGGGACACGGATTTTGAGGAAGACCTCTTTGTGAATGTAGAAAGCCCCGAAGTGACTGAATCTATTGGAAGAGAGTCGTTGAATTATTTAGCGAAGGAACTTCTTTCCCGTATGAGTCAAGGGACACCCTCAACTAAAGAGACGAAGAAAACTCTACTTACGTATACAAATATTGTTGTCAAGGCCGATAAGGTGTTTATTGAAGCCGCCTCGAACAAAGAGATTATGGAAAAGCAACGTATTCTTAGTAAGTTTAACTCCACTAGCACAACTGCGTTTCCTGTATTTATTAAAGGAAAGGGAGGATTCTTGAAATTTATAACAAAAATGACACACGAGCAATTGCAACAACTTGATAAAGAGTTGATAATATAATTGGGGAAAAGGAGGTTCGTAAAGCATGTTGAGCGAAGAAGATTTAAGGGCATCGAAGCCCTCTAAGAAATCATCGAGTGCGATGCGTCAGCAGATGGATGATGAGTTTAGGGTGGACAAAAAAGTAATACTTGATGACGACGACGATGATGAAATCCCTATAGAAGAGCCACAGATGAATTGGAAGAAAGTGATCGGTATTGTAGCGGCGATAGCGATACCCTTAATCATAGTCGCTGTTATCATCCTTCGGCCTACACCCGAACCACCCCCACCTCCTGTGATAGAGGTGCTACCCCCACCCCCTCCCGTAGATCCTACTTTGGAACAGTTGCAGCAACTGTATCTTATGGG
>Ga0131853_10002671_pt1 | contig 31923 bp, 16 predicted proteins | sample TergutLab28metaG_FD_92764 | JGI IMG/M metagenome (GOLD analysis project Ga0131853, IMG submission 92764) | Labiotermes labralis P1 segment gut microbial communities from Petit-Saut dam, French Guiana - Lab288 P1 (version 2) (version 2) | ecosystem: Host-associated > Arthropoda: Insects >... | reverse complement strand
GTTCCTGAAATAATAAAGTTTTTTGTAAACCATGTACAAAAATTTAAATGCCAAGCGAAAATAATGTCGTACGCGAAGGTTGACTGTAGCCAATTTAAATCCCGTCGCCTAAAGGTTAAAGACAATAAAACAAGGCATTTGAAGGGTTCAGTCAAACATGAAGTTGAATCTAAGTACTCCTTCTGCATGCTGTGTACTGTTCTCCCTCCAACTTATTCTTATTTTTTCAATTTTTCGCACCACATATTCCAGTGCATTTCCTCACAAGACAGCTTCATTTTTTTTTATATTCTTCATTCATAGAAAAGCACAGGATTAGGTGCACACTTCTATGTATTCTTTTACAACAGCCTTGCATTAGTTTCATGTTTTGTTTTTAATGTAAGATACAAATACACATGAATGTTCCATATATCAAGACAAGCATGCATGCACAGGAACATCAGCACTATATTCCTCTGCATACAGTACACAAATTTCACTTGAACAGGCTATGTATTTACTTTAAAAAAAAAAAACTAATATGAAAGAAAATTCTATGTTGCCAAAAATTAGCTCAAAGCTTAGTTGCACCCCTTTGGAAATTGCATGTTCCACAAAAAAATCAGTGCAAAGACAACTTCCTGTAGAATGTGTCAAAAGTTTTACTAATATCAAAGACATTTACTCCATGTGGCTGGGTTCTTCTTGCTAACAGGTTCTCAGCCAGTCAAGAAATTCCCCACATTTTTTAGAACCTGAAGGTTCATTACTACATTTACAAGTGCCTGCCGCCTGTCCCTATCCTGAGCATCAAAAAGACACTAACATTCCCATTTATCTGATAAACAATTTCCACAAGTCCATACTGGAAGTCCCCTTAAAATGAAAGGTCACCTACATACAAGCCATAGACAACAAAAATTTCCAATATGAAGTGGTATGTCCAAGGTTGTCTACAGTCAGCTCAATTACTGTACATCTAATTTACATCATTCACAACATCATTCTAAGGACACCAAAAACACCGCTGTTTCCATTAACTCTATCCATTTAACAGGAAGTATAAAATAAAGCTTCCTGACAAATTTTAACCAAGAGATAATTAAGATCAGTAACATGCATGTGACAATAATTCAGCAACAATACTTAAAAATAAAAACACAAACATCCATGAGGCAACCCGAACAGCCATATGAATATACTGCATGATACCGAACCTTTCCGTGCAACTACCTACGAAAATTCATACACATTACAGTTCATTTTAATGAAAAAATTGTTTCTTACCGTTCGACCGTCCAATTGATGTGGACCACTTTGCAACACCAACGAAACATTTGCAGGGTCTGAGAAGGTAACAAACCCGAAACCCCGTGATCGACCAGACTCGCTGTTTTTCATCACAACACAGTCGATCACATCACCGTAACGTGAGAAATACCGCTGTAGATTTTCTGAAACCGAAGGCATACAAATTGCAGAATAAAGGTACTATTTAACTTCTGAGTCAGTTTGGAGGTCCACAACTTGCTTTATATATCACTTCCACTGTCAAAATTAAGTAATTGGAGAATGAGTGACGATACAACACCCATCTCTTCTGCAACACACAATCATAGTGTTATGCATGATTATCCCATTGGACCTTATCATTAATTATGCAGTAGGTTTTCCTTATGCAATGAAATATTTAGTACAGAGAGGCTCTTTCGGCATTGACCCAAGCTATTGCCTTTCCAATTTGCACACTCACTTGTCATCCTTCCCACTCCACTACCTGGTGTGGTATGAAGTAAGAGTTATATCCCAGAGTGGAAGTTACTGCTCCACTTGCAGCCCCACATTAACACCCATCATAATTCATTGTATCCACGTGACAAACAGGACCCAGGATTCTCCTGACACTCAGGACATACCAAACACCCACTTTTACATCACAAAATAAAATTTAATACACAAAAGATGTTGATACCCCTTTGCTTTAGTACAGTTCAGGACTGAGCTGTGGCTGTCTGTCATCATTTGGTACTAAGGTCACAAAGTTGAGTCCTGAAGTGTGACTTTCATTTAAGGTTACCATGTGTCTAATAAAACTTAAGACAATCAACTCAGGATCACAATCACCACCATAAGCAGAGGATACAAATTACAAAAATCACTGATCACATGATTGCAGAATGTGCTCAGCTAAGGTTTTGTATAATTATGTTGACAACCATCTCAGTAATGGGTAAGTATAAAGTGTTTTATATAAACATGCTGAGTCTAAGTCCTCTATGAATTGTCCTATAGACCTAAAGATCTATTCAGGGTCTCACCAATAAGGATGTGGTATGTTAAATCAATATCCAGCATTAATAAACAAACAGGAAGTTGGATAATATCAGGGCTCAGCTTCAAAAATTCATCTTCTAAACCCTCAAAGAAACAGGCAACAAAAAACAACAAAACTGTTGTAACTACAATCTTAAAAAGTCACAGCTATTTGGCCTTTACAGCCATACAATACATTAATTTCCATCACCTGATATCTTAAGTCATTTCATGATGGTGAGTGTGATAGCAAGGGGAATACTTTTCAGGTTTTATCTGAAAGGATATACAAACACAAAAGACATACAGGAACACAAAAGATCCACATCTTGTGCATGGTGTTCAAATGAAGTAAAACCAATTTTAGCACCCTTGCTGCTAACAGGATTTTGGGTTTTATGTAAATACCATTGTGGGCTGGGTAGCTCAGTCAGTATAGCAACTGACTACGGGCTGGACAGTCCAAAATCGAATCCCATTGGGGACAAGATTTTTTACCCGTCCAGACCAGCCCTGGGGCCCACCCAGCCTCCTGTAAAATGGGTACCTGGTCCTTCCCAAGGGTTAAGTATGGTTGGGGCGTGCTGCTGACCACTCACCCCCTACTAGTGCCGTGATCATGGAAGAGTAGAGCTATACCTCTACCCACCCTTTGAGCCACACCCGGCCTGTAATGGGATCACATTACCTTTTTTTATGTAAATACCATTAATTATGTTAGGTATGCAAGATACACCACAGACCAGTAACCTTCAATCCATATGTACTATGCCTCATATTGAATCAGACCTGGCAATAATGTCAATGTGCTAAGGCCATGCTCCAGACACCAGATACCCTCCATGTAGAATAAGAAAACACAAATCTCAAACAACAAATAAAGAACTCACTATACAACACTATCAATGGCAGGGCATCATCTGGTGAGATTTAAATTACTCAGACACCTAATCCTAAAATGATATGACATTCAACCATTAAGTTCATAAAAATTGCCCCAAGTTATAATTCTTAGTATTAATCACACAATTCCTTTTTGGTCCCTACAATAGCTACATTCCAAAACATTTCCCCACCAAAAGTCTGTGCACTTTCTGAACTACATACTCAGCCTTACCAAAAATTAAGTGAGGTTTGCCTTTATGCTGTACTTGTGGCAATGTTCTATGCCCCGTCATTACTGGGAACGCACATAGTAATCTCTACACAAAACAAAACTTTTTCACAAATCTGACAGTCCTGTGAGATCTCCTTCCTCTTTCTCTCTCTCTCACTCTCTGTCTCTCAGGTTTAAAATTTTCCACTTATCTTTGTGGGATTCTCTACCTCTACATCCAATCAGCTCCAACCCTTTTCTCAAAATTTTAATTTCTACAAACTAATTATGAATTAGAAAAGCACCACTAACCTTGTGTGGTTTCCCAGCTTAAGCCTCCAACAAACAGTTTCCTGAGGAAAAAAAGAACTATGTAAGTTCAAAATACCAGCAACTGTGTTAAAATGCAGTATGTTTCATTTCTGTCCTTTATGGAGTAATGCAATATTATACAATGCCAAAAGTGAGAAATGCTAGCTGTACAAGAAGTGAAGCTGGATGGCACACCCCATGAAAGCAATAAAATGAGAACGAAAACCCCTCATTACAACAGAGGGTCATAATCACTTTCCTAACAGCACTGGTAACATGGACATAGACAGCATAGGATGTGACATGCAAACAAACGCTGCTTCACTGTGACAGCATCTTGGTTTGAGCCTGTTTTAACTCAACTTCAAGAAGTCCCACAAGTTACAGAATTCTTGCAGCCATCCACAACCGTTCAATGCAGCCAAATAAAACAGGTAACATCCTAACTGTTTTCCCTCAATAGGGGACTATTTAAAAATACTAACTCTGGAGCATATGGTGAGTTGTGCCTTCCAAGGTCTTGGTCCACCTCACATTTCATCCTAAAAAAAAAACACAATGTTACATACAATAACAGTCCCTGTTACAAAAACACTCTGCACACTCACTTCTGGCAATGTTTAATGCTACATTCATAAATAATGCCTTGCATCTGCATTTACAAACACTATAGTTATGTCCAAAAGCACACAACTGCAGACTCCACCATACAATTCCTACACCACTCTTACTCCATCACTGCGGAAACTGAAGTCAAGTCTTACATAACACAGGGGTACACGCAGCACAGATTGGTGAAAAAGTCATTGTAGCTAGGATGGTATCTCTTCATGATGTAGTTCCATTTTTTTACTTGTAATCGGTGACAGTTCTACTGCGCTGCACTGTACTCTCTTCTTCCAGTTCATATGTCACTTGGTTGAGAAATGTAATATTTTTTTCACTGTGCAGCAGCCCCTAACAGACCATCAGGCCATAGCCTCCTCATTATCAAGGCTTCACAATCACACTCACAACACACCACACTCAGTAAGACTACTCTGGATGAGTGATCAGCCCTTTGCAGGCACAATATTAGAATACACTAATATTATATATATATATATCCGTATTACAGTACTCTTCATGAAGATAATGACAATCCTCACATTTCATTTGAGAGGAAAACTGCATCTGTCTATATATACTGTATATACAACTAAGTATTACTCTCTTGCTTGGGTGTTTTTACCTTTTGTACATGTTGTATTCTGATTTGTCTCACATGTATTGTCACTAGTTTTAAGTTGTCTTGTAGTTGATGTTGATTTGGCCGTGTGTATTGTTGTAGTTGTCTTGTGTGTACTGTTGTCATCTTATGTGTATTTGTTGTACTGTATGTGCATTGCTGTTTACTTTAGATGCCGGACTGCTGGCTAGAAGTCAGTATTCAGAAGGTCCTGCAACCGGCCACCTCGACACAGGGTTTTGTTGGTTTCCCTGTGTCTAAAAGAAAATGCTGAGATGGTTCCCAAGATTCCAAGTTGTCACCACATGCTTTTCATGTAGCCCTCCCGACTTAAATTCAGTAGCAACCGATTTCACGTTTTGTATACATGTAAAATAACCACCGCCACCGGGTAACAACCCAATTGCATTTAATAAATATTATTATTATTATTATTATTATTATGTTTGTTAGAGTCCAGTTGAAACGTGATGGCACATGGTGACGCACGGGAGGGGAAGTGACAGGGAAACTGGCGAATGCAGTGGGTAGCCAGTACCCTTCACACTACCTCGGAACATGGTGTATCCAGCATTACTACAGCTGATGCGCACACCTCGGCTGCCAGTAGTCGACTGAACTGACGCCCCTGCCGATTTAAATGGACTTGTCCGTTTCGCCAAAAGACAAAATCTGGTTTCTGCGCGTGTGCCATCAATTTCAAAAGCAGTCTACCACATATTCAGTGATGATGCATTACACACAATGTCCATGTTGAAAGTGGGATGTATACTATCTACCAGGCTATCAGGCACTTCATGACTTATCTCCAGCAGTTCTATTAAAGTTTATTCGATTACAATGTGTCATATGACATCTTAGTCACACAGTACAGTACACAACTACATATGAAGGACATAAATTGCTGTTTGTCCATTAATACGAAGTACACTGTAAAAAATGGTTGCACATGGATGTGAACTACTGTTGTTTTTCAAAACTATAAAGTAGTGTAACAATGAAGGTTTCTACTGTGGAAACATACACAAAAAAAAAAAAGAAAGAAAATTCTTTAAGCAGTGTCATGGCAAATATAGAAGTCGGCTTCCCAGAGTTTCAATTCCTTTAAAATAAACAATATAATACCCAGCTGACAACTTCCAACAGGTTCCTTGTTAAGAAAAAAAAGTGACAGCAAACATGCCACATTCTTTCAAAATACCAAATGACACCTGTGTACGTTCAGACGCACATTCATGAAAATCTTCAAGAAACTAATCCCAATAAATCTGTGATGTATATGGAACCATAAAACTGCTTTGTCTAAAAAATACAAATTTACATTTGTGTAAAAACCCATACGGCCAACTGCATTGCAGGGATACAGTTTTGTAACTGCCATGAAGCAGTGAAAAGTGGTAAAGTTACTCCACTGGTAACTCTTTTACAGATGAAATTCCTGAAGTCACCACAAGATTCAAACAACTGACAGCGGTTGGCAATATAGGGGACAAACATAAAGATATCATTTGCAGTATTAGTAATTTCAAGACAAGAGATTCCAAATGATTTGAACAGCCTGTTCAACACGTGTCAAGCATTTCAGAGAGTTCATTTCCAACACCTGCTTTAATGTTCAGTAAGTTACATATGGACTGGTAATGTAGGTTATGTGATCAGGTTCTGCTCTAAGGTGAAGATCCAGTACATGGAGAGCACAGCAATATTGCAAAAGGCTTAACAGTTTTATACAGGTAATTTCCAGACTGGCAACATCCAGACAAGAGCAGCAACAGCTGACATCACAATATGCAGCTTTAATCACTAAATGATGAAGTATATTCCCGTCCTGTAGTTAGCATCCCATTTGTCAGGCAATCTTTCACTGTGACAGTTGCATTTCTTTGTTTCACACATCACAATACATACATTACTTAATAATCAAACTAACTGGATGCCATGATGTTTCGTGAGACGTTCTGAACGGTAAAGACAGCCTGACCTCCAGACACATTCACATCTCACACAGCAGTAGCTTTAGCTAATCACCAGCATCCCAAAGGACATAAATAAATTATACACCAAGGCAGGAATCATGCACGGGCATGGCAGTTGCTTTCTGACAGTCCTGCAGACAATGCACAGTTAAGTTTCTATTTCGTGGGGGACTATATGGCAAATGTTCCTGCACAACTGTGTGCATGCGCGCACGTGTGTGTGTGTGTGTGTGTGAAACACTGAACTGAACTGCAGAATTCACACAACGAAGAATTTTTATGATTGAAAAAAAAAGGACAAATATCCCTTCAGCACATTAATGAGAGACATAACTGACATATACAACCACCTTACACCAAAAAGAGAGGTTCCCAAAAAATACCAATCACATCAGCTATGCAGCACAGCAATGTAGTCATACTATCCCATCAAATACATTCCATGGTGTTTTTATACAATATGTGACTGCTATGGTCCCTGCCTGCATTTGAAGAACAGTGTCAGTGTGTCACTTAATTTGATCTTTAAAATTCAGTACTTCAAAATGTGCCCTAATGTTTGAAACATACATATTATGCACTTCAAGTTGAGACTGGCATGTAGGCAGTCTGTATAAAACTGTACTTACATTACTGACATCAGAAGCGCTTACATTTGTTATGTGCAAGAATAACCACACAAGTGGGCAAAAGAGACGAAAGACCTCCCACACGAGCAATGGTGTGCTCAGTTGAAGCAAGTACTGCTCCTACAGCCCTTATGACACCAGTTATCAAAGAAAGAAAGTCGCCCGCAGGAGTCCAATGCATTAAAGTGGGTAAGAATCAGAACACAGGAGAGAAAAAATATGCAGAATTTTGAACTCTCAGCAGACAAAAATTCAACTAAAACTCTAGCTCAACCAGACACTGAAATATTACAAAAGTTCAGGTCAAGTCCCAGGAGACTGGCAAGTATGAAATAGCTAAACTTCTCCCTAACAGCTTATGCATAAGACAGGTTCCAGGTAAATTACAACAACCCAAACTACATGACACAGAAGGCCAAACACCTTGATAAAGGATGAGGCATAACTGTGTCAGGCTCAAAGCCCTGCAGAGGTTCACATTCATCAACAGTTCAAACCACAGCACAATACTGAAGCAGTGATGATCACAAGAACAAAGCAGGCAAAGCTGTGTTCATGATGATCTTATATGTGATGCCGCATAATTTGATAGACAGCATCAAAATATACACTACAAAGGAAACAACTATAGATAAGCAAAATTATGCCGGTTGTAAAAATTTTTGCTTCAATTAAAGAGTTTCTTCAGTAGAATTCACAAGCAGAAAAGACTGAAGAGTGTGTAACTCCTTACGCACATCAAGAATTTAAACACATACACATATATAAACACAACTGCTTCTTTGCACCCAAAATGCTGCACTCTGGCTGAACCAAGTGGTAAACAGCATCAATTAAAAATGTGAAACACAAACCGGATGCCTGTAAGTTACCGGATTTACCACTCTGACAAACACTTTCCAAACATAAATTAGTCTGATGCTTTAATGACAACGTGAATTCCGCAAAATTGGTGTCCAGACTCTAGAAACAACTGTGTTGCCTGCATGTTTTCTACACACCTGGAAAAAAAAAACTTTCAAGAAGAAAATTTCTTATCAGGCAAAAGTAAGAAACAGGTTTTTTTTAATCCTCTTCTGTTGTTTGACTCCATGCAGTTATTTAATATCTCAATTTCAAAAACCACATGTGCATATTACAAGGGACACACAGATATAGTTGCATCAGTGCTAAAAAATATTCGTAAGACACAGGGCACTTGAACCACCTAAAAATTACAAGTCCAAAGTCCTTTCCCAATGGCACATATGTGTTTTCTTCATTTACCTCACCTTCTCACAACACAAGTCTTCCATGTTCACTAAGCCAAAGCACATCACATATTGCAATAAAATCATCAAAATGACACTTGAAGTTCAAATCTTGCTACATCATCTCAAAATGACATGCTTCAGTTAGTAAACAAGATAGGCACTGTAGGTAAAAATGTAAACAATGAGGCATGTTCACGTAACCACTGTTGCCCTGGAAGTATTACATATTATGAGTGTGTATCTGCAGCCTCAGACAGCAAGCAAAGTGCATTCGCTGTATGATATTGTCATCTGTGGCCTGTCTAGCTCTACCATATTTTTCCACATTATCTCATACAGGCACAATTTTAATAAAAATTAATGAACATAAAATGCGTTTCTTATCTACAACTTCTGCCTGAAGCATCTCATTCTAAGAATTCAGCGAACTACTCGTATTATCACAAATGTACACAGGTCTACATGCAAAGCACCAAATTATTCTTGCCAGAATCTGAAAACTTGAATTTTCTCAACATATTTTTAAAAATTACTCAAACATAAAATTTCACAAAAATCGATCCAGTGAGAATAGAGATGTTCCACGCAGACAGATGGACAGACATGACAAACTAAGACATTTTTCACAAATTTGCAAACAAACTGTCAGTGTTTTTTTTTTTTAGAATTTTTCCCTGCTGTTATTTACACATATTTATAATCACTTCTGCTTCACTTGCATCACTGTGTAAATATTTATAAAAACTGGTCAAGGGAACAATTCTGTAACTTGTCCTTGAACATGCAGTACACACTTTCTTTGCAACATATCTTCAAAAAAATAAAAAAAACAAACCGTGAATCCAGCAAGTCAAGAAATGAGTGCAGCTAACAAAAATAAAAGTGATGTAAATATAACAAAGGTAAGCAGGATTTTATGAGAGAAAATCAATGTGACACCAGTCCACTGTCTGAGACATTTTGTTCAGTGACAGCCTCATTTAATATAGGGTGCTGATAAGTCCTTAGCCCAACCAGGAGGAAACAAACTAGTGTTTCTGCCAGAATGACGTGAATTTCTTTCGGTGCCTTGCCTTGCAGGAAAAAAATACTTGATGACAACTCGCGTCTCGATATTGTTGAAATCGCGCATGTCCCTGATATGCTTCCAAGCTTGTTTTCCTTCCTGGTCAGGCTAAGGACTTATCAGCACCCCGGTATCTAAAGCACACATACAGCAATCACATTCATAATCAGAATTTGCAAAAATGCTCAATTCTCAGCTTTCAGTTAGTAGATTATTATGCAAACTAGCAAGGTTACTACTTCCCGGCATTTTGAAAGAATGTACTGCCTACGTCTTTGGCCCTTGAAGATGATAGCAGAAGGTACATTCCTCTGAAATGCCGGCACTATCACCCTGCCACTCAGCATAACAAAGACCACCTGAACCCACGTCACCTAATGGCTGTGCACGAATCAGTGAGTTCTACACACCACCAAGTATCATAATATTAACTGATGAAAGTCCAACCCATGAGCTCAAATCCAGTAACCCAAACCCTTTCTAAGTATATAAGCACACTGCTCAGAAAATTCTCCATGCTCCCAAACATCGCCAAGCAATTTTCTACATATCCTCGCATAACCGTACACCACTGAAGGGAGCACTCTTCTATCAATTGAATAAAGAAAAGTGAAGGAAATTCTCCAGCAACTGTCTGAAGCCTGGCAGAAGAACAAGGGCAAACAAAAGAAAATGAGGAGGTCAGAGGAAAGAGATAATGCACAATATGACAAAGATGACAGAAAAGTAACACAAGAAAGAACATTTCAGTCATCTCCGAAGAAATAAATGGAACTGGTCGTGATTTGAATGATGCACACCTTGTGATTTGTGGTGATCAAAAGTGCAAACTCATTCCAAATAAAGAAATTAAGGTTGTCAACATCACAGCCAACAGCACAAAAGAAAATCATCCCATCACGGTGCACATACATGTTGAACAACATACCCGGATGATCAACATGAAGTAACGTAACATTTCTGAACTGTGAAAAGTCCCTTTACAAGATGAATAAAAATGATGCATTAACAGTGGGAAGATGATACTGAGGGAAGTTACCGCAGTCCTTTCTTTCTAAACCCAACTATGGGCTGAAATATGAATTTTCAATGTGTGTGGATATTTCTGACAGGACACAAAAATATATACTGAAGTTGCAAAAAACTTAGAAGTGTGGCATGTTTATTCAATACAAGCAACCAATACAGGGAAGGTCACCACATTCCTGGGCAAGACTGAACTAGAATGAAGATCGTGCATTTTTCTATTGTCATCTTCAATGATACACGAAAAAAATATTATGAGAATTAAGGATAAAGGTCACTGCCAACAGTGTTTAGGTTAATCATTTTTTTTAAATATTCTTTACAAACTGACTGGCAGCAAACATGAACAACCAGACTCAACAAAGCCTTCAAACACTTACTTTCCTTGCGAAGGTCTACATTCAACACATCACTAACATCAACATTTATGGAACCAATGCAACACCTGATGGAACATATGCCTTATACACACACATATAACCCTTGGTATACTTGAGTTACACTCTGGTTGCCATGGTAAAAACTGTTACCAAGTAGAGTATTCAAAGTCTATGCTCATGCCAAAAAACTGCTAAGCATAGCACAAACAGATGGCTGCACCCTGACAAAAAAGGCCACAGAAACCATTCAGTTTACAACTCAGTGTGTGATCAATTGTTGTTCCTGTCCAGGAAATTCTTGTGATTCAACATGCCAGGAGAGCAACAACAGCATTAACCAGCCTACTCTGGAGTAAATATATTTCAGTAGATATATAGAAATGAATATTTTATAGTGACAGAAAGCATTTTAATTTACGGTTGGGAATTATAGACAATGGATTACAAGTTAAAGAAAAACTGTTAAGTACAGAAATGGAGTTTTGAAAAATGAACTGCAAAAATCTCCAGACACCAAAGGATAAGAGGTTATCAGAGGAAAAGTGTGGGATACAAACGGCCAAAGTGAATAATGACCTGGTCACCGGGAGGAAGACGATGATGACCACGATACGAAGGGGGGGAAAAGGAAGTTGACAGGGTTACGAAGCAGTGGAATTTAACATCTGATACAGTAAACTGGCAACTATGGCAACTGACAACCAGTAACTAGTAGACCACTGGAAAACTGACAGATCAGACAGGCAGGCAAGCATACAAGCAGCCACACAGACAGACAGATACACAGATGTAGACTCTCAACTCGTATGTACCGTAAATCTTGCCTTGCAATTTCTATCAGATGTAATGGACACCAGAACGAATGTGGGGTGCCGACACAGATGGTACTGCAATCTACAAACTGATTTACAACATATGACAACAGTCTATGGCAATGCAAATCCATTTCAACAATGAAATTCCAACAGAGTAAGGTGCTTCACATCAGAAGTCAGAGCATATAATGTTTGAGTGCAAGCAAACAACAAAGACCATGGCATCTGAATTGCTCCAAGTGTACCAATATATGACTAATATATGAATGTCAATACAACAAAACCTTCAAGCCTAAACTCCATGGCAATATGAAAGTACAGCCTTACTGGAATAGTTATACATGAATGTTGGTAACCTTCAATTGAGTCTCCAGCACCACAAATGAAACATCAAAGCCTAACCTTTATAGAATTATTTTTTTCATTTTTTTCATGTGCATAGGCTACCCCACTGAAGTTTGTAAGAATGTGATGCCTCGGCAACCAAGCTAATGTGGTCTCAAATGTATGGGCCACGTGTACTGAAGCGAGACATAAAGGTACGAATACTAACACTTCCATCTGAATTACAGAATACAGCTCTTGTTACAAATGTACTAATCATTTTAGGCATTACTAAATAAAAATTTGTAAAAGTTTCAGAAAATTAACAAATGTTGTCCTATTCTGTATTGCAACAGCCCTTAACACAGCTGTTGTGGAAAATATCTACATAAGCTGAGGATTTTACTTCTGTACAACCACACCTGTTTCAAGCATTGGAGTTTTAACACTAAACCTCTATTCATGACTCTCCTTCAGCACTATTATTCTCAAATCCACTACAAATTTCACCAACATATGCATTTGAAATCACAAATTTTTCAATTTCAAACACTATTATCTTAGGTATGTATTATCTTATTGGGCAAATATTGACGATACATTCTTCACAACAGCTGAAAATCTGTACCCATGTACTACATTTTACCTCCTTTATAATACAAATTAAGGAACACTTGATGACAAAGACACCTACATTAACGAACACAATATTTACCATAATGAACGCATAACACAAAGATTTCCGATTACTGGAATGTGACAACATGATGATGGCAGGAACCTCTGGAATGTCAGTACACTTCCCTCACACTAAGAAACATCATGTCCCAGAAGCTGTAACTACCATAGTCATGCAGTGAAAATTTCAAACCCCACAACATATAACTGTTCAACCACCAAACATACTGCAAACTTTCCACAGCGGATTTGGTTTGGATTCCGATACATTAAATTTACTCAAATACAAAGCTTCCATTAATCTCAAAGGACATGAGTTATGATCCAGCAGTACATGTATTATCCAAAATATCCAAGGATATGAAACTGGACACTGTGCAGCTGGAATGACACAAGTATACCAACTTTCTGAATTACAAACCAATTTAAATCACGTACATATTTTTACAGGAGCGTATCTCCCAAGGTTCAACTGCATGACAAAGGACATGAGTCCATCATTCTACGCAATTTTTAACAAAACTAGATTCAGTAACATGTCTTCATTTACAACAAACAGTACAAGTCTATATACGAGACGAAACTGACCACTGCTAAATATTCATTTGTAATGTAGTAACTGTGAATTAATTATTAATAGCGAACGCAATTACATTACCATTAGACGTCTGAAATACATAGCCAGGCAAACAGTAAAAAATCACCTACATAAAACAGTGAAACTTTACACACCTGAATGTACATGCATTTACCTAATTAACACATCAACGCCCGAAAAGCACACCCTCCATATCCCAAAGAGCCATGTCTACCACAAAAAGCTATGCCGAAGCTACATAAAAATGTTCGGGTACAACGGACGCCGGAAGGGTACAACACCAATCGGCAACGTTTCATCCCTATATCTCGCATTACACTGTACAACTTCTGAAACTCAATAACTATACGATGTATTCATCAGGCTAATGAATTAGCCTGTATTCATATAAAAGAATCTCAACCAAGCAGAACATTCACATGCCGTCACCCTTTCACATTTACATTATTATGACTTATTTAAAGATTTCCCATTTATATGAAACCCGTAATTAGGTATGTTTGTAATAAAAACTCACCCCTTGTCATCGCTATCAATTTCCGTTTTGACTCTCATGCTTAATTCCAAATTCACGCTACGATTTTACACCAAACATAAACTCCTCAGCAACCTCGCGCAATGGCTTCCCCTAAACGGGATTACATTGCCACGAACAGGGAGTACAAGCGCTTCTTCCGGCTACGTCACTACTACGTTACCTTTATACGTTCAATTTATTATAAGATCCGTAATTCCATAAATACCTTGACCAATAAATATAAACATCACTATAAAACTTATCATTATATTAGCCACATAATCTGCCCACTTTTGCATCATTTAAACATTATTAAAGAGAACGCAAACACAAAATGATCTTAATACTTGCAGAAGGGTAATATCCTGTACGTATAGGACGCCGTGAATACAAATTTGAGTTACTCATTTCCTGTTCAGAAGGTATATGGTTGGTAGTATGTTACATAATTAATTGTTATGGTTTCAGAATTATTGATTACTGTTAATAATTGTGTCAACGTTTCACACGTACTCGTATCACCGCTGACTTGAAAGGTTAATAGTTTCTCGGCTAATATATAAGTCCCCTGCGTGGTACGGAAACCGAAGGTTCATAACCATTTGCAATTTCAGGCGTCCGCCGCGAAGTATAGGAGATCAACGCTCTCATGTGATATTGCGCAGAGTATAGTGGTAATTCCGTAACGACCTTCCAGGAAAATGTATCAGTCTCGTCATCAAGGACTAAGAATCCATGTTTACGGAAGCCCACCACCTGTCCCTGTCCTGAACCAGATTAATCCAGTCCGCCACCTTCTGCCCGGTTTCAAGATCTATTTTAATATTTATCCTCCAATCTACGCCCAAGTCTGCAAAGTTGTCAATTTCCATGATGTTTCCCCACCAAAACCTTTTGTGCATTTGCCATTGACTGCATGTGCTACATGGCACACCAACCACATTCTCCGCGATTTTAACTTGGTAGGGAGTACAGATCATCAAGTTCGTTATGGGATTTTCTGTGGCATCCCGTTACGTCCTCCCTATTTGGCCACAATATCTTCCTCAGCACAGTACTTGCAGTCACACCCAACCTATGTTCACCCTTTAAATATGACATGTACCTTTCACACCCATGTAACACTATATTTTTAGGTAGTAAATGGTAAAGCAAAAGGTTCTGGACAAACAGTAGCAGGAATCCCCTGGATTTCCCTCAGGTTTTCAATCATACAATTGCGACCAATATTTGAACTACATTGCACTCTCAAAGGATTTATTACCTACCTTTATGTTGTGATTTAGTTTTGCATTCTGATCACAAGACATGAATACATACTTAAGTTTCTCAGACTCTTCTAGGCCAACCTCCATACTGGCTACTAATAATGCTTTTGTGTGATTCTATACAGTATGCATATTTTTGCCATTCATCCAAGCTAATGTGTTGCAATCAATTTCAGTCCCTCCTGGTTTGCTTGGATCTTCCTACTGGCAATTTCTTCAGCGATTTAAAAACCAGTGGCAGTAAAGCATTCCTGGTAACTGACCATTCTCAATGGGAAATATATCAAACATGTTCCTAATCTGACACATTATTATAGGTGTCACATTAGGTCATCCTAGAACAGGCCACTAAGGCCCAGTGGTGGAGTAGAGGTGTAGCAATACTCCTTCTATAACCTTGGCGCTAGATGGGGGTGGGTGGTCAACACCATCCTTTGGCCACTTTGCTCCCAGCAAAGATCCAATACCCACTGAAGAGGAGGCTGGGTGGGCCCCAGGGCCCAGTTGTCACACACATCTTTATTAGCGTATGTAATATTTTATTTTAAACAAAACTAATAATATTTTAACAATTGTTTGAAATTGTAATTTTAACAGCTGCAATTTTCAAATTTATGTAACTTAGCAAGGTGCGGATGTGGAACTCCCTGATGATGACACGGAAATGTTGAAACATATAGGAGTGTGGGATTATGTAAAGAAACACTGTTGTGATATATGCTGTAGTGATATTAAATGTGCAGTTGTTGGTTATAATGAAAATAACTTGAATATCAAGTCATCCACCTAAACAGCTAAGGAAATTCAGGAACTAGCATAATTTATACAACTCTCGAACTGCTTCCTTCAGTATTCAACTAGTGGGATCATAAACGTGTGAAGTTTGCAGTTCTCTCCTAATTATTAAGCATTTCACACAAAATTTGAACAAATGACAACAAACATATGCAAATATATGACATGATGTTGCACAGTACCTGTCACCTGTAGCAAGGAACCTTAGTAACAACAACAATAATGACAGTGATGTCAATGATGGTAATTAGCTCCATCAGTGACAGTTAGTTGCCTTGCATTTTCACTGATAAACAGCCATCTTTTATGAAATTCCAGTATGGCATACAGAGAGCAACTTTCTGGGAATAATTCAACAGCTTAAAAGTGTTTAATATTACAAAAAGAAAATAATGGGTGTTAGATATCTCTTTCAGAAAACACTTTCAGAAGTTTAATATATTTCCCCATGCCAGCAATAAATTCATACTCTCACTGTGTCATTCACTGCTGGCAATAGGAAAATGCTTCAAATTAAGACATACACAGTATCAACACAGGCCCAGCAATGTACGTATGATGTAACATTCAGCACAATCGTGTAACCATTGTTACCAAGGAAGAGCAGTATTACATATTCTGAGTGTGTGTCTGTAGCCATTCTTTAGCATGCAAAGCACATGCACCATATTGTCATCTCTGGCCTGTCTGGCTGCACCATATTTTTCCATATTATTCTATAAATTATACGATTTTCGGTAAAAGTATTATTGAACACAAGATGCATGTTTCGATTTTCTCTACAACATTTGTTTCAAGCATTTCTCATTCTAAGAACACTTCAGTGAGACACAAATGTACATCAGTCTTCATGTAAAGTACTCATTACTGATGTCAGATTTTAATCTAACTTGAATTTTCTCGATAGATTTTTCAATATACACAAATTTCATTAAAATCTGTTCAGTGCGAGCAGAATTGTTTCGTGCAGATGGACGTACAGACACAAACATGACAAAGCTAATAGTTGCTTTTCACAATTTTGCAAACGTATCTAACAAGGTATAAACAGGACCTTCATTTGCAGAATGCTAACTTTACTAGGTATCAGAAAGTATTCTTTTAGATATGAATCAAGTTATACAGTACTTTTCCTTCCAACTTCAAAGGTTTGCCACAGATCATTATATAAACCTGTTCAAGTTTGCACTAAAATATTCTCTTTTCTCTCATTCCCTCACCTCTGCAGAATCGTTCAATTCAGTTGTAAATTTGTGAGCAGTTTTGTGGTACCGCCAGCTGATATCATTTCACCTGAAAGGTTATCTAAAATTCAAAACAGCTGAGAAATGTGCCATGGAAAAGCCCAGCTAACAAAGCAAGCACGCTGTTTTGAATAGTAACACACGTACACACACAACAAAGAAATTACGGAGGGGTGCTGATAAGTCCTTCGCCCGACAAGGAAGGAAACAAGCTACAGTGACCAAACTCGGGATTTATTCAACATACTCCCCACTTAGCTCGATACATTTCTTAGCCCGCTACACTAACTTTTGCAAGCCACTCAAAAAAAATTCAGAATGTTGTCTGTCCAAACAGGTCCGCGGCAGCAATGACCTCCGTATCGGACAAAAAATGGCGACTTTTCAATTGTTTTTTCAGTCCATGGAACAGGTGGAGGTCTGACGGGGCCAGATCCGGAGAATAGGGTGGGTGAACAAGACAATGGAAGCTCAAGTAGGCCTCTTTCTTCTGGGTTGCAAGTGCCCGGTGAGTCGGGGCATTGTCGTGCAAGAACAAAACCCCCTTGGTGACCGTCCTGTAGCATTTTTCCTTCAAAATGTCCTTCAATTGCACCAGCAGAGATAAGTAAAACTCTGCATTGATAGTTTGGCCCTTTGGAAGATAATCAATGAGGAGGATGCCATCTTGATCCCAAATATTGAGGCGAGAACTTTCCCAGCAGATATTTGCACTCAGAATTTTTTGGGATGGGGTGAACCGCTATGCCACCACTCCACTGATTGTTGCTTTGTCTCTGGTTCATAGTGATATAACCAGGTTTCATCCATGGTCACCAATCGCGACAGGAAATCATTTGGATCACGCCAAAAATATTCCATATGTTGCTCACATAATTGGCACCATTGAGGTTTTTGATTCGCATTCAGGCATTTCAGGACCCACTTTGCAGAGAGCTTCTGCATGTCCAAATCTTCATGAATGATGGACCCAACCCGCTCATGTGAGATGCCCAATTGCTCAGCTATTGATTTGGCTGAAATCCAGTGGTCTTCCAAGCATAGCTCATGAATTTGATCAATAATCTCGGGGTGGTCGCTGTTTTGGGTCATCCAGGACAAGGAGCATCACAGGTGAAAAATCACCACGTTTAAAAGTGGGCCACCCAGTTTTTGATGGTGGCATACAATGGTGCATGTACATGCTTCCTTTCAGCCTCTGTAACAAGAAAATACTTGCAATTCAGCACACAAACAGACCCCTCTTTCCAACACTATCGATTCTGTCCTATGACATCGAGAAGTAGGTCAGGCTAAGGACGTATCAGCACCCCTTCATATAAACCCTCCTCCCACCATCTGGAAAGAGGCTAATAATATTGAATACATAAAATATTTATTCAACCTTTATATTTTACCTCCCTGAAGATGACCACATGTTTGGCCAAACCATGTAGGAGGTCATTGTTCATGTAAATAATTTTAGCATACTTGTGTGCATTTTCTTGGTACTCTTCGTGTATATAATCAATACACCAATTATGGATAATACAAAGTAATATTGAGAGTTTCCATGCACATGGGGCTAATCATGAATGTATTTCTAAATGATTTTATACGAAAGGTGACTCATTATTACCTGAATGTAACCTACTGTAGTTGGATGTCCACAAATAAGAGCCCTCCCCCTCAAAGAAAAATATTTTTATTTTTTTAACACATATTTCTTGCCTGCATTTTCTCCTAAGTGTGGATCATGCAGCTGATCTAGCTGGCCAACTCTGGTCCGTACTGTTCCAAGATGAGTGCATCTCAGAAGCACGGTGACATCATTGTGTGCCTAGAGTGAATCAGTCAGTTGAAGGTAGACAAAATGCCATGACATCGTAAAATTAAAATGTTATTGAAAGTTACGGGTTTTAAATATATACTGCTAACATTAATACCAACATGGTAAACTGTATTGTTGTGGTCTTCTCAAATTGTAGCAATCTGAAAAGGCCCCTCTCTGCACTGATACATTCAAGAGGTCCAGCCAGCTTGTTGGTCTGTGGGATATTTTTTTACCCTGATTCTGAGAACACCTATCATATACCTAAAAGTACATTCCAGGACTTTCATTGTTCCACATCATAAAGGTTAACTCTGAAGTGTCCAAGAACCTGTTCTTGGGTACTGTCAAGCAGGAGAGGGAATTGGGAATATCAAAAGTGTCATGTTTCAAGTAATACGTATTTTATCAATCACAATGAAAATGCCTTACATATTGAAACAAAAGTATGCTGCCCTAACACAACAACTCTTTTAAAATACAAAATGGTCAGGAATTCTGATGCAAGAAATTTGTATATATTCACACATACTCTTGTTGTATTTCTTTCAAGTGAATCTTGAAACCCCAAATGCCATTGGACTTAAAAAGCAAACAAATGGGATAAATACAAAAATTTGGATCTAATTACCATAGGAACTGATCCCACTCATATTTCAATATTTCCACTGTGTGAGGGTATATCTACATGCATACAATGTCCACAGTAGCATTCCTTCCATTCAGGAAGAACACATTCACTCATCCATATGTCAAAGAGGTGGGAGTGATGCATTACTGCAGTAATCTGAAAATAAATTATCTATGAGGCTTCCTGAATTATGTCAACATTCTTTGTCACACTCAGCTACCACTTTTGGAAGTTCAAGTCAAAAAAAGATTTGTTTAATTTGTGAGGTAGAATACGGTTTCCTGTTTCTCACAGTGTGCTGCAAGCAAATAAATCAACTCAGTCATCACAGGCTGCAAACTCTGTGTCACGCTTCCTCTATTATTTACACTTATCACAGTAGATTCTGTGCCAACATAGGTAGAAATAAATTAAGTGAAGTAAATACTTGTTTCACTGGTCATAGGGCTGTGCTTTTTATTTCATAATTGTATAATGATTATCATAGTTATATGTTGCATGATCGTATCCTGCCATAATGTTTGAGGTACCTTGTTGATTCTATCTGCTATTGGTCATAAGAATTCATCTTATTTATTTCTGAAAAATACTCAGTTGCCTTTGTAGACAATCCCTGAAGTCTTACACATATTTGGGAACTGTTCAAGTCTTTCACGAAAGTACTGTTAAAGAGGAGCAGAGGAACTAAGTTTGCAAGAGAGGACTGTGGGTGTTGAAAACATCTCAGCCTTATTCAGAAGGAAATTTTAAATGTACCAAGTCACTAGTTGCACAACAGCAATAAATGCACTGAACTCCCCTCCCATTGTCACGATCTTAGTCCATCAATCATTTTTCTGTATCATAGTTGTCTGTTAATAAACAGTACTGCATAAGATACAAAACATATGAATTTTTGTATCAATTCTTGTTTGGCTTCTTATAATTGTGTTTAAAAAATTGTGGACACTTCAAATCTAGTCACGTGTAAACCAAAATAAACATATCAACTAAAACTCAAACTACAGCCAAACACATTCGGCCGAATTGAAATCCAAAAGGCATCAGAACACCAGCATTGTTAAGTTCATATTAAACACGAAACAAAGGAATGTTTCCTTCAGAATATGGCTATATGTGGGCATAAGTGATCTTAAGTTATTAACATAACAGTAAACTTATAATTCAGGAGTACAGGAAAAATTTTTTTGCATTTTCACACTAATGTTAAAAATGGGGATGATAATGACAAGAGTACCAACAGGAGAAATATTCTACCTTTTTGATCTAACTGTAAGCAAAATAAAACTTATTATCCACATACACACATATTTCTTTTCAATGGACTAAGGATTTTGGATAAAACATTTCATAAAGGTATTACGACATTCATAAAATTTGTGTGTGTCAACAAACAATTAAAAAACAAAAGGCAAGGTGCCATTATTTCTCTATACAGTAGGCCCCTATTTGTTATTTACTCCTTTTCATCATTGCTTAAATAAGTTTACTCAGGATTTCTGTTCACATTTGTATCTTTCTGCTATATATCTCTCTCCTTTCTCTCCCCCTTACGGTCATCTGTTGTCTTTGTCACCACACAAAGCTACCAAGCACTTCCAAATTTGTTCATTTCACCTTCAACATATGTGGAGGTGGTAGAAGCCAAGTTTAGCTTCCACAATAACAAAACACATTTTACAAGAAACTTCCTGCTGGTTCCAATTGCTGTCCCTTCACTCGTATAAGAATATCTTGAGCGGAACCTTCGCAGAAACACGTCCTGTACAGGGGGTTATCACGTTGTTTAGTCCTGTTTTGTGCATTTCTTAACACAGAAGTGGATGTCCGTGAACTTAGACGCAATCCCACTGTTACAACGACCAAGCACAGTTATTACGCCATTTTTGTTCCTTACACAATGTACATAAAACCAGCTAATACACTCTTTAAGAGAAAACTGGTGATATAGCAGAGTACTTTTTTGCACTTTCCACATACTTTTATTCTATTAAATCACCAGCATGAAGCGCATGTATTTCCTCGTTCTACCTTGAAGCTGAGTCTTCTAACTTAAAAATTAACCTGTAAATACAGTCACACATTTACACATTCCCCATCATTTTATTCATTTTAACCAACAGTATAAAGATTCTTCAATCTGGAAGCTTAATCTTTAACTTCTTGCCGACTGAAGCAGACTTCCTCCCTGATACTGCTTCTGTTTCTGGTTTAGCTTCATCTTTTTAGGACATGCAGCATAATCCAGAATGAGGTCAGTAGATAACCTCATACACTGTCGCCTTCTTATCTCCAGAACCTGTGACGATGTATTTATCATCGGTTGAGATGTCACAGCTCAAAACAGAAGAGGATTCCTTTGACTGAAAATGAAGAAACACATTTTTAACACTCTAGTGTTTCATGATATGACTGTTACTCTTCTGCCAGCAACTTCCACAGACAAACTGGCATTTAGATGGCATTATGAACTGGCACAGAAAGCTTCTTGTACGTGTGATAAAAGTGTTACCTTACAACCTATGAAAACTAAACTGCACCACACTCGGGATTATTTGCTCTACAATGACATCACAGTAACATAAATAGCTCAGACTGTGTCCTGCAAATTACATATGACACCAATACATACACATGTACTTATATGCACTTATACCTCATTAGTAAGACTGCAGTATGTTAAGTCATAATACACAACACATACAGAAAAGCACAGCACACAATTCTGTTGTACCCTGACTGTCCATGTGTGCAATAACCCACACATGACTTTCTTTAGATAAAGGCTGCTACATATGAAAAAAGCTTTCAACATATTTCTGGTCCATTCACTTTGTGCACGCATGCGCCTACATGCCCATGTACACACTTGTTTAATTTGTTTGTTTGATTGTTTCAGGGTTGATATGCCTAAAGAATGTCTTCTTCTTTCTGATGCTTTACTAACCTGGAATATGGATGCTCCATAAGGAGTTCTCCAAGCATTAAGGAGGTTGTCTTTTCCAGTTGAAACAAACCACTTCCCACATGCTGCAAAGCGGAGAGACAGAACACAGGACTCATGCAGGTGCAGCTGGTACTTGTCAGGTTTCGCTGCATGCAGAACTTCAACATTGGAGTTCTCCATGCCAACAGCAAGCCACTCGCCAGTGGGACAATAGCCTAATGAGAAGATCTGTGACGAGAAGTCATGCTGTTGTAACTGACGACCTTCCCGGAGATCCCAAGACCTGACAGTATTGTCTAGTCCACCTGTCCACAATTTCGTTCCATCTGCAGATATGTCAATACATGATGCACCATCTGTGTGACCCTGGAACTGACGCACTAGTGTCTGGTTGTGTAGGTCCCACACTGCAATATTTCCATCTGAACAGCAACTGAAACATACCTGTCAAGAACAAAGGTATACAAATTCACCATTAACATAGAACTGTACCACTAGGCTTCATGATTTGTAGATTTCAACAGCATCCCATCTAAAAGACATCTCCCCATCCCCCACTACCACTGTCACATGTCGGGCTTCTGAAACCACTGTCATAGCCCAGTTTGAATGCCTTTCATGCCATACCAAGGAAACAGTACTCTAAAAATTTACAACATTTACTACATTTATTCAGTACAGTTATTTATTAAGTCTGATAAAATTACTCGTCAACTGTACATCAAAAGAAATTTTACAACCTTGTGGAAATAATCATCAAAGCACTAATTGAAAAATAACAATTAAATGGTAAATGCTGAATAATACTGAACAGTTAATTACACTACATACAATGATTCAACAATTAATCACAGCACACAAAGAGATTATAGTAATGTTGACAAGTTCTACAAGAATTTACTGTCCATGTTATCTAACCAACCATACTGTAATACCAATTTCAAATGCAGCAACTTCAAGATATATGAACAGTACATTTTCCAGTGACTCATACAGAGAACATATTGTGACATATGAAATCTGCACAGTGGTGTTAATCAAGGCCCCAGTCTTCTGCCATGTTATACCACCTGACACCTGATAATCCCGCACTCCTGATACTTCAGCACTTGGCAAAAACATTCCCAAGACACTAAGTTCCGCAATCCATATCTTCCAGTGCATGTACTGTCCATGACTTTATCTTGGGTTATCTGGACCTTACTGGGTTCATCAAACTATTGTAATGGCTTTAGAAGATCCAAAGATGAGAAAACAAAGTACTGCTGTCAAGAGGCAACATGTAACTTTAATGATTCCTCAGCACTTAAAATAATTAGAAGGTATGAAAGTAGGGAAATCATAAGAGACATTACGGTTTCATCATCTGTCTATGACATAAAGAAACAGAAGGCAGTTTGAAAGAGCCTAAATCAGTGCATCTAGACAAGGTGTTGTAGAAGTGGCTTACAGCAATGTGTCCTGAGGGAAAACCCATGCCTGGGCATAAGATAATTGAAACAGCTAAGTCTTTTTATGGTAAACTAAAAATAACTCATAAGAACACATTCTGTGAGAAAGTTACAAAAGATTACCTGTAAGAACTTGGGTCAGAATGCGTACTGTCTCATAATACAGGATATTTTATATTGAAGCACCTGTCTGGTCCTGTGGATGCCAGATTAAGTGAATTCTACTGTAATCCCCAGTGTTTCCAAGGATCATAGTGTCTTCATCTTTCGGGCCAAGCAACCCAAGAACAGAGCTTGGAGTGCCTTACCCTTAGGATAAAGGCACTAAAGATCCCTCTAATGGTGGCAACTATTTACCAATTGACATGGAGTAACATACGTGAACACCCTAATCGTCACAGTTCCCATTACATGTTCAATGACATTTCTTATGCTTATTTTCCAGTGCACTTACTTTCGAATCTGGACTAATTGCCAGTGCATAGCACGCAGGAGCACTGGAGGTGAGCTCAGCCTTGATCCTAGGTGTAGGTGATGCCAAATCCCAAATACTCAGATTGCTTGCTTCCCCGCCCACAATGAGTGTCCGTCCATCTGGCAGCAATTTCACCGACCGGATGTAGTTATCCCTTTGCTGCTCAACACATATTACAGCATCAGTAAACCACAGGCAGAAATGACATTCTCAAAACAGTAAATACAGGATGTGATATCATGTAGTTTTGTAGACAGGTACCATCATTAGTAGGTGTAGGCAAAAGGTTCCAAAAGCATTGGTACCTATCTACCAAATTACATGGTATCACATACCAGAACACTGTAATCTATCTGTAGGCAGATCCTGTTTGTCTTTTTGGTGAGCAGAACTACTAAAATATGCAAGTATGTCCCTTAAATCCAAATCTCAAATTGTCTATCAATACAAATCAGTGGTCCTCAAACAGTGGTATGCATACCACATCACCTGGTGGTACATGAAGAAATTTTGGATTTTTTTCAATAATTAAAATTTAGGAAATTAATTGCATTACTGAAATTGTTTTAAGTGTGCTGAAATGTAGAGAAAAATATTTATAAATTCTATACCCAAATACTCCTTCATTGTTCAAATATAAACAGAGGCACTCGTCTGCTGTCTAAGCTCCAAATTAGAAAAATAGCAACTGTGAAATACAGGGTTTCCACAGCAAAGTTGTTTCACTGGTGGGCAGGTCTGAAGACTTCAAACTTGCCAACCAGTGCAATATCTCGGCAGACCAGTATCCTGAAAGTAGTGTTAAAATTTGCAGTACCTAGTGGTATGCATAAAACTTTCAAGTTGGAAGAGTGGTACATGATAAAAAATTGTTCACAAAACATATTATAAATGATACTACATGCACTGAAACTACTACATAAGTTTCAATGTATTTTAATGTTACTATACCCCTCACAGATACCATAAAATAGTAGGTAAATAATGGAAAAACTCACCAGGCAGTCTAACTGGGAGACTGGGCTCTTTGAGCCAGGTTGGCTGATATCCCAGACTTTGACACAACCTTTGCCACCTGTATAGACGTATTTTGTTGGATTGCTGATTGTGACTGCACACACGACCTCACCGTGGTTTAATGTGTTGATCTGACGTGCATGGCGGGGAATCCCTGGCCCAATCAAAGCATCTGGAGGGAATGGCACAGGCTGCATCTGCCCATCTGCACTCACATGAAATGAGTAAGCCCTGCAATATCCAAAAATAAATATATCCTCATTGTTTAGCATCATTAAAGCACAGCGCACAACACGCTTTATACCAACATTTTGAACTGGAACAACTACATATGTTTTCATATGCCACAGCAAGTTACACCCAGGTAACAAGAACCTACTGCAGTAATTTTGTGTGTGTGTGTGTGTGTGTGTGTGTGTGTGTGTGTGTGTGGCGCTGCAGCCCAATGCAGGCCATGGCCTCCTCATTCTTGAGGTTTCTAGATTACACACAACGATGCATCACAGTCGGTAGGACGAGTGATCAGCTCGTCGCAGAGACCTCTACCTGACAACACACAACACTCACAACAGACAAACATCCATGCTCCCGGTGGGATTCGAACCCACCATCTCAGCAGGCGAGCAGCCGCAGACCTACGCCTTAGACCACGTGGGTACTGGGACCGGTCACTGCAGAATTGTATACTTAGAAATTCATAATACAATAACAATTATATTTGTGATGTGATACTTGATGTTTTCACAATGGTGTTGCTGAGGATTGGGGATGTTACTCTGTGTCAGTTAGAAAACAGTTATGAACACATTGAAGGTGTTGTGATTCTTCAAAATGTCAGTAACCATTTACTGGTCAACAAAGCATAACAACCCAGTTGTGTATATTTTTTACTTGCATAAATAAATGACCGCTACTCACGGCTTTCCACCTGGAATGGTTCCAAGTCCTGGTCCAAGGGGGGCACGCATCTGAGGATGTGGGTCATAGCTGACAAGGGGTGGGCGGGGGTAAGAGTTCAAAGCCGGTGGTAAGTTGTTGTGTAGTGCCCCATATGCTCCTGCTGCCACTGCTGCAGCCTGCAGTTCATGGGGTGCTGCAGGACCCAGGTAGTGTGGGTACTGAGCCAATGTGGGTGCTTTCACCTATAAAGCACACAAGAATTTAGACCTGTCATAACACTATCAATGATCTGCATGTCTTAGTCCTGATTCAGTAACAGACTCCAATATTTGCTAAATTTTATGAAATTCTGTACAAACAATATGCCACTGGATTCAGGCACATCTCTATACTTTTCTCTTCCCCCCAAGACCACAAATACATAAAAATTTGCATCACTTAGTGTAATGTGTTCAAATCTGGCACCACACGATATTATTGTTAAACATAAAACTTTGTACATATATTAACAAACTGTCGTCAGTGTGGTGAGGTATCTTCATACACTTTGTGATATGATGCATCATAAAATCACACACAATGGCTTATATGACACTTAGAAAGTATTATTTATCCTTTGGTAACAGCAGTGTGACATAGCCAAATTACAGGATAATAGGGCCACTAAGATGTGGCACAGCAATTTTTCAGCCACAACCTGCTGCATTGAACTCACATAAAGAAAGAGAAATATAACATGCATAAGTAAATGTGTCGGGTCTAGTCTGGCAATGTCAGGACTACAAATGTCAGTGTTTTAAGTCTACCAACAAAGCAAAGAATGACTTCGAACAAGTAATTAATAATCTAAAAGAAGTCATCCCGTTGTGTTATTAAGAATATAACTTATTTATTGTAAACTAACAATATGTCTTTCTGTCAACACAACAACATTATAATTAATGCATTATTGCAGTCGTGTGAAATCATCCACCCCCGCATGAAGGAGGATACACTACAAAGGGACAGGAGCCCAACCCGACCCCACCACCACCTGGAAGGACCCTACCACAACCTCGAGAAAACCAGAGGATACAATATAGAGCTGCATCAATGCTTAATAAACTGAGGACAAGCAGGAACTCAGAAGAATAGACAGTAAAGGGGGAACCCCCCCACCCTCCAGCTAAGAAGTACGGGTTGGATGAACAATGGCAGATATAACCACACCCACAGCTGTGCATAGTGTACTCTTATCTAAATAAATAATAAACCAGGTTTTTGTACTCACACATTGTAACGCATATGGGATCCCTAATGCAAAAGTTACATGTACAATACTGTAAAGGGTACAATGTATTAATGGTTCTTAAGTAATCAAGTCTGACGATGACTCTCCTCAGTCGAAACATGTTGCAATAATACATTAATTATAATGTTGTTGTGTTGACGTTACGACATATTGTTAGTTTACAATTAATAAGTTATAAGCAATTAATAAGTTCACAGCAGTCTTTTCAGAATCCAGAAATCTCACGTACCACAGGTTTAAGTCCGCTGGCACCAGCTGCTGTACTGCTCCCACTACCACCACTAGTTGGGGTCACTGACTTTGAAATTGGCGTTGTTGGTTTCTCACCATCTAGTTTCTTGGTTGACGGTGTACTCGCATTTGAAGATGTCCCACTTCGAGGGCTGGATAAAAGAAAAAGATCTGGAATACCATATTTGAAGAAATGGTTCTTCCACAAGGACTTATCAAGAACTGTAAGACCAGCTACCAGCGACTGGCAACAAACTGGAGGGATCATAATTAGTATTCTTGCATACAAAGGGGGTTGGCTGTCTGCTATCATTTCCAGATCGGTTCTACAGTCCACCCAACCACCTGTGCATTGCGTAATGACAGTCCTTCCCCCTGAATAGGAAGGAGTAAAATGTAAGTGTTAAGCAGGTGACATCCTCTACCTAGTACCAAATAAATAAGTGAAAATCCGCACATGGCATGGTGCTTAGTTACGGAGATGGGGCGGTTTATCCTTTAGTCCTAAAAATTAAAATATCATGTTTATATGCATACATTTCACTTGCAGAAACATTATGGCACATATAATTTTAAAACTGACAACAACAATGTTGTTACAAGCAAATCTAACAGCTTTCTTGTTCAATTAAAGCTCCTGCCATCATCAACAATTCAGCAGCAGTCAGTGTTTCAACAATACCATTTGCTGATAATGCCACATGTACTGATAATGACAGAAAGGTTTAACTTGTTATTTCACAGCAAGTGTTGCACCACCACAGTGTATCAGCTGACTACCTTTCCAATAGTGTGTCATTAAGTAAAACTCGTTAGAAAAATACAATTTTGGCATTAAGTGTTAATGTTTATTGCCAGTAGTGTTTTGACATATCATTATTGCAATGAATGTCAGATCTTCTGATAATAATGTTCACAATCAGTAACTTTCAACACTACATTTCAGTGGGAATATACAGAGTGGTCCAATAGTAGGTATACAGAGGATGCTATACTATATACTGTATACCTACTTTTGGCCCACTCTGTATATAAAGTCTTCTATCAAATCACTCAATTATTTTACCAACCACTGCACTTATATAAATTTATAAAATTTACACATTAAAACAACACAACACGGCATGCTGCCACAAAACCAACTGGAAGAGTGAAATTAATATGATTTTTATTAGTGTAACTTTAGCAAGGACGATATAGCTCCCTGATGATGGTTCTAGGACCGAAACATGTCCGAGCGATTTTAATGTTTTAATGTGTAAATTTTATAAATTTATATAAGTGCAGTGGTTGGTAAAATAATTGAGTGACTTGACAACATGCACGGTATAACAACGAAAATATCTTCTAACAAAATTCTTAGATTTATTATTCAGTTTAATTACATGACAATTGCAGAATATCTAATTATCACATACTATGTTCACCTACGAGATTGAACTCCAATAATTTCTTCCAATGTGAAACTAAGCTTGCACTTGGTGTAACAGTTGCAAAACGGTAAACACAATATTTTAATGGCAATTTATCAAATACACAGTTTATTTAACATCCAAAATACATATGTGTTGATGGGTAGGTACAGTAATTTGGATAGGAAGGAGGTGGGGCCTGGGTCAAGATTAGGTAATCACCCATTTGCAGACAGTCAAGTGTCAAACTATACTTCTGAAACAAAAGCCCTGCCTGTTGGCACTTGACCAGTTCATTAAAATACACACCTATGAGGGCCAACATGTTCCTTCTTCGGTGCAAGTTTGTCCAGACCGTTCTCTCGGGGAGATGCTGTCCCATTTGGAGGGGAGACAGGATCCTGTAACCATAAAACACAAACTTCCTCCTCACTGTATACTAACACAACTGTAATCACTGAAAGTACTTCAATCTTCCTTCTCCATTTTACATTTATGAAGTTTAAAACTTATATAGCACTGTAAAATAAGTGCAAACTCATTGTAACTAACCTAATTCAATCAATCCATGCAATCAAGAATCTCAAAAAACAACTGGTGAAATAATTCAGATGGCAGGCAATGACATGTAAATTATTCATTCAATGCAACCATTCCCAGTTGTGACTAAACTACAGTGTTAAATAAACTCCTTGTAAAACTTTTAGCAGTTACCTCACTGGCATCGTCCACTACAAGGTCCTGATCACTCTTCTCTCCATCACTTGCCTGCAATACAGCAATGCACTGGTTAGTGCCAAATGTCACGGCTAACAGTCAACATATTGCTGACTCCCTCTCTCAATACCAGTTGATGTCCGCCTAAGAAGCTAATTAATTTGTGCCCAAACAGTTGAAGCTCAAGTACTCTTTGTCTTGCTGAATATTTTGAATTGAATACAGTATTATTCATGCTTATATTACTGAGTGATACATTCATATCCACAATGGGGTTATTTTCAGCACTGTCAAAACAAATTTTTGTTACTTTGCAGATATGCTGATTAACTGTTGCTACTGATGTGAGAGGATAGAGGAGGTTAGCAGAGGATAAGAACTTCTGGAGATAAACTACTGAACAGGCCAGAGCACAAAGTGGTCTGTATCATCAATGAGGGAGAAGATGCTGATATGCTATTTATCTCCTAAGAATCGAGAAGATGTGAAAGAAGAGTGGGTCAGGTGTGCCAATCACCACAGCAGTACATGTATTGACATGTTACAAACTATGTTGAATTGTACATCTGGTGACTCATTCTGTTGACTCATGCTGCTAGAATGTATAAAATATACTCCCTGAAGATGACCCTTTAAGGGTTGAAACATGTTGGAGTTAAATATAGTCTAAATAAAGTGGTGCCATCAGTATTATATGAGTGTATTTGTCAGTATTTATTTGATTTAACGATATTAGTTCACAGATATGAACAAGATAAACTAATTTCCCAACTTCATTTGTAAATGCCTAAGACCTGTAAAGTGTATAAACAACCAAACAAATGTACTTTAATTTTATGGCATATATTTATTTATGATATTTTCAACAACATGTTTCGGCCAATAATCCGGCCACCTTCAGGGTAATGCTTTTCATGTAAGAATATGTTTGTAGTTAAATGTGTCACATTCAATCCATAGTATTAAAAATGTATAATTTCAGTAAAAATTTTCACTTTTGAATAATAATGTAAAATAATATAGGATAATAGATAATTATAAAAAAGTGGAAGTAAAAATTTTATTTAGTGTATGTGGAGTGATATATACAGCAGTTATAACCCAGAGTATAAGTGATGTGTTGTTTGTGTGATGCAGTACTCCAAATAGAGCACATAAACAACAAGGTATGAACCGTCAAAGACGGAGGTGGATAGCATTAGCTGTTATTGAAAAGCATGTACTACATTTGATGAAGCACTTTGTAACTGAATGCTGCTTTAGTACCGTGTACAACCGCATAATGAACTAGTCAATAAGCACAGCAACTGCCGGCCACTCGTCTTTAAAATCAGTACATCTACCTCAAAACTTTGTGAAAATAACACAGTCCAATATTAGATGATTTCACAGTTTATAATATAAACTCAATGAAACAGACATGTGGTGGTGGTGGTGGTGGTGGTGGTGACGATGGCGATGGTGGTGGTGGTGGCGATGGTGGTGGTGGTGGTGGCGATGGTGGTGGTGGTGGTGGTGGCGGTGGTGGTGGTGGTGGTGAT
>Ga0131853_10002668_pt1 | contig 31933 bp, 26 predicted proteins | sample TergutLab28metaG_FD_92764 | JGI IMG/M metagenome (GOLD analysis project Ga0131853, IMG submission 92764) | Labiotermes labralis P1 segment gut microbial communities from Petit-Saut dam, French Guiana - Lab288 P1 (version 2) (version 2) | ecosystem: Host-associated > Arthropoda: Insects >... | reverse complement strand
ATGCTTATAGTAAGATCTTAAGTTCCCTTAAGACAACCTGAAGATGGCCAGTACAGGCCGAAACATGTAGTTGTCCATTATATAGTCATTAAATACACCTCATGTGACACAGTTGTGTTTGACCACATACAATTTTTCATGATATTCTATTAAGTCCGCTGGCACGCCACTACCCACGTCTTCGCCATGTTGCCATCTACCGTGGACTTTGTGTACAATTCAATCGGTCTCGAACCACGTGGGTAGTAATCTGTAGTCTCGAAAGTGTTAAAGTACCTACGAAAAAAGCAGAGATGAAGGTTCGCACTAATGGGATTTTCAGAGGTTTATCATTTTATACAGTTATTTTGGATGGAATGGGAAACATTCGTAACAAGCCAATGATTCTGGTGTGGCCAGTAGAACAAAAAACCAAAAAGAAACACACAAACATATTAATGGGAGATTCCTATATGTACTGTGTAAGTGAAAGAGATTTGTTTCCTTTTGCCCCCCTGTTTAGACAGGTGTGGTGTATTATGCTGGCCTCTCACCTGCGTCTAGTGGAATGGTAAATCCTGAATGGGAAGTCAGGCCAGGAGGAAGGGTAATAGCAAGGCATTGTGTACCATTATGCTAGACATGAACTCCAGACAATGATTTGCTACTGAAATAGTGTCAAAATTAATGGAGCTATACTTGTACTTCCCTCACTGTACCCCCACAAACTAAACATTGTCACCCAATATGACAATATCCAGTCTGTGTAGTGGGTACCAACATTTTTGACACAACTCCCCTCAGCTTCAGTACTAGTCTGCTTGATGTTTGCCCTAAAGATGAAAGAAGCATGTTTTGCAGAAATGGTGGTACCCTCCTACCAAACCACACAGTGGCATAACACACAAGACCACAACACAAATCTTCAGTCCTGAAAAATCATTATAAAAGACACCTGTGGCTGATAAAGCTTTCATTAGCGCGGAAAATTTGAGATACTTTGGAATGACACCATTGATGAAGAAATTTGGGGCACATTAAATTTCTGGGATGCTTGATACCATCCATTTCACCGGTCTTTTTTCTTGGCTTCTATGTGAGGGTGAATGGTTAATTAGGAGTTCAATTACTATCTAGCCAAAATGTTTGTGATGATAACTTCCAAGAAAGTGGTCACCTAGCTGTACTTACAACAGGAAAAGCATACCCACTAGGCTGTAGGTTAGGTTAGCTTCAGAGCCTTTTGTACACATTATTAATGAGAACAACAGCCATTACACCTGTCAGACATCATACCCATCCAGTCAATCCCTGGGGATCTTTCACTGACAATGACATCACATTAATGCACATGCCCTCTCTGCTGGGTTTTCAGCTAAGAATGTATAGCAATTGGCATACATTTGGCTCTCTTTCCAGTTGCTCCTCCTCCTCCAAAAGGAAGCCTATACATTGCAAGTTGCAGTTGACGCTTGAGCAGATCCAGAGGTAGAATCTTAGGAACACGGGGTTATGAGAGAACACTCATTACCACTTGTTACTAGAAATGTTGTTGCCATAAAATAACAGAACTAAGAGGTACCTTACAGGCCTATGTTATGCAGAAAAGAAGAGCAGCCAAGAAACCAATAGACATGCTGAGCTGGATATCTGAAGGTGAAACATACTATCAAAACTACTCCTCGCCCACATATTATAATTATGTTTGGAACCATATCTAAGCAAGACAATCATAAACCTTTAGGAAGGTTAGCCCGTAGCCTAGTAATTTCTGATGATATGTGCAGTGACTTTCATTATGTTAGCCTAACACAGAATGAATATGGTGGTTATATAGTAAACTGCATCCTTCATTATAATGAGGCTGTCAGAAGCAGTCCATTGGGTATTGATGATTATGGCATTTATGGTTTCCACCCCTCTGCCTGCTGTTGTATTGCCCACTAGCATGTGTCAGCCAAGCCAAAGATCTTCTTAGCAAAATTTGTGTCTACCAACATTAATGTAAGGTGAATGGCTATATGGATGGAGGTAAATGTTGGCAAGTACAATGCAGGGAGTGTAAACGCTGGAGGATCCTGGGTTCGAACTCCGCTAGGGGCAAGAGGTTTTTTTGTTTTTTTTTTTGCCAAAATGTCCAGACTGGCTCTGGGGCCCACACAGACTCCTGTTTAATGGGTATTAGGGTTCTTTCCCAGAGGTGAAGTGGCCAGGGTGTGAAACTGACAACGTACCTCCATCTGCTGCCATAGATACCCCCCCATATGTCTCTGTGGCACAGAAAGAGAAAGAGACTTTCTACCATTGGAAATGAAAACCACCATCAATATTTTTCAGGTTCTTATGAAGTACATATTGGAAATCATGTCACCAGTGTAACCAACACAATAGAAGGTGCAAGCAATTATGGCATGAGCACTGAATGTGACACTGACACCATCCTAAAAGAGTTTCATACAGTCTCTCCAATTATTTCTTTGAAAGCTCAGAGAGTACTGAAAACATTCCCAGTTATGAAATTGATTATTCTGTTATGTTAAAAGCTCTAAGAACTGAAGTACAGAAAGTGGCTGACATATGGAATTGTGTCAAAGGCAGTACACATTTCCTACCAGATGGCACAAGCATGTTAACAGCATTTACTGATTTGATGGGCATTCTAGTGTATGTCCAAAACTGCGTGACTCTGACAGTTAACACCGAACTAATTAAATGTAGTCACAATGAAGGGTAGAATATGCTTGAAGAGCACACTAATGAAGATGATGAAAATGCAGTAACCATACATCCTTCATTGCAAGAAACTTCTGGTCATTCCACAGTACTGCTGCCTGGGGCTGATTAATTTTCAGAAAAGCATAAATTGTGAAATACCACTACCAAACTGGGAAGTGACTCAAAACATGCAAAATACCTTCAAATCATATTATCACTGAGTTACCAGCTTTGATCTACACACATATTAATGTAAAAAAGAGATCCACTAGCTCATAACATCCAGGTGTATGTTGACTAATGTGAACTATTCTGAAGAATGCAGATTATGTCTCGAAGTTTAGATAACTCAGTCATATAAGTCCTACAGAGAACAGTATTTAAAAAATATTATGGTTTATTATGGTTGATTAATACTGTAACTTTGACACTTGTTCATATTTCTCTCAGCAGCACATGTGCTGTCAGAAAAGTCACCAGTCAGGAAATGCATCACCTACTGCACTCACAAAATAAAGTAAAAAGTACTAGTTATATGTGATTAATATGAGTATTATCATAAAGTTATTTTTATTTATATACTTTCCTTATTATGAATTTTCATTTCCAACAGTTAATACGATTTATTCTTTCCTAATCACTGGCAGTCACTTACAGCAGCAGACTGTCAAATAACATTATCCCAATACTACTCTTACATACTGGTTACTGGAAGATGTAAAGTAGAAGTCCAATTTAGTGTTCACACAACTACTGAACACTTTCTGTTCCCAGCTAAACCCAAATATGAATAAGGATTAAAATCTTGCACTTAGTCAAAGGAATTTTCAGCCTTCCTGAATTTAGTGTCAGCATAGTAAAACAATAATCATTATTCCTCTCATGAGGAAGTTTAACTGTTTCCATCTCCACAACTTTTTATTAACCTTGGATAGTATATGTCAATGCTTACAATGCTACATGTTTCAACCATTTAACGGTCATCTTCATGCCACTCTGTATTGCTAAAAATTAAATTAAGATCATAATTACATCACTCAGTGTCATTAGATTCAGATTTCAATCTCACAGTTATGGATACATAAAAATAAATGTTAAAATGCACCAATAAAAGTATAAACATGGGTATAAACTTTCCCAAAACATCTTCTTAGTTAATGGCCATTACGTGTGTTGTATAGCTGCAAGATGGTATTTGTACACAAGTATACATAAATATTAAAGTACTGAAAGGTTATGAGGATGTAAGTGCTAATGTGTGGTTCCCAATTAATATTCTCAGTTGATGTTAAGAATCTATGTATGATTTTACATATTTCAGATTCAAAACCCAATGATAAATATCATTTTGCTTCCATACAATACTTGTATCCTCTCCCTGAACGGGCCAGAAGGGAGAAGGTTCGCAGCAAAAGGAATATATGCCAAACTCCAAGGTAATATGAAGTTTATTAATTGAATACAAGATCAGTATTTGAATCCAGATCAGCTGCCTAAGCGACTTCTGGTACCTTAAGCATTGCTAGCATTTGGATTCGAAGAGTAACAATGGGAACGTTTTCCAGGGGTTTTATACTCTAATCACCACCTTTCACTGGACTTCCCTTTTACAAATCATGTTTTTTTTTCTGGTGTTGCTCCACTGAGAGTGCAGGAGCACTGCATGTCAACATCCTGTTAATGCAAACACCCACGTGCCCATGCGCCTGTTGGTGAGGCAGCAGCAGTAATAAACCCAGTCCAAAATAATGTAAATCTACCCATGGCCTTAACAATTCCTGCTACAATTATGTTTGATTTGTTACATAAAGTACTTCATGCAACAAAATTATTTTTATGTATCCACAATTGTAAGACTGATATCTCAATACCATGACATTGATTCACATAATTATGACCTAATATTTAGTTTTGTAAAACTGAGTGGCCTGAAGATGACTGTTTAATGGACGCAACATGTAACCTTGTAATAACTAAAACGTGCTATCCAAGGCTGATAAGAAGATGTGGAGACGGGGAAGGTTAAACTTCCTCTTAACATTTAGACATGACGGGATACATAACACTGCATTCTAATAATCAATATCCTTATTTTCTCTGTGTCAGAAATCATTACCTCAAAACCGTTCTATTTGTTTAATGTCATTCACACTCTTAGAAATTAATTTTATACTGTTGATTGCAATTACATCTGTTGTTGTAAAACAGTTTTTCTAATTACCTGTGTACAGAAATAATTTTTAATAATTACAAGCACTAAACCTCATAAGATTATTAACATTTTTTTCCTGTAATTTTGCATAACCCATACTGGTGAAAATCCTGATTCACTGTAAGAAAAGTCCTTCCTCCTGAGATGTTAGATAAGGATTTCACTGTGTATCATATAAAGTACTGTGTATTCAGACGTACCTCCAGAAGAAACTCTCAGTCATCCAAAATCTACCATTCAATCTTTTTGTAATTACATGAGTTTGAAACACTTACAGCTTCCCAGTCACCCACCAGAACAGATAATAAACACATGCCAACATGTGTATTACAGTGTTTTATAAATCAGAAATTTCTGGATACAAAGTTATCCCATGCAAGTAATTAGATTTTTTAAGTCCTACCAAAACTTGCATAAGAATAAGTGGTAAACTTTCCTGCACATAAAGGTCTCATGCAAAAAATTTTCGAGGTTTAGGAGTTCACTTTCTTTTGATTTTTAAACCAAAATTTCCCATTTATGTTCCAGAGGCTTTACAATATAGTCATTCTTGATGGTGCAACTGTACCAAAATCACTAATTGACTGCAGACCACATCATCATGCACGCAACCCACTGGAACTTAAGTGTGGTTCTGAAGATTTTTTACACTAGATGACAATATGCCATGACTTAATCAGCAGTAAATATTGTGTAATTAAAAGTGAGATAAATGAAGGAATTGCATCTTTGCCAACAACAAACAACTACAGACTTGCAGTTTTTAAGTGGTCCATTTTAACTTGCAATTTATGAATTTTTCTTTAGCAGTGAAGTAAATGTACATCCAAGTTGCCCTTATTATAGACACTTCTCACCTTTATAAATAAAATATTATAAAATAATTGCTTGGGATCAAAATACTGACATGGATCCAAAACTGAACCTAACATTTACAGTTCCCATGTAAGATGTTTTTCCTTTAAGTAGTATATTTTCACCTGTCTGCAGTTTTTTTAATGTTTTGTGCCTATTTGAACAATGAGAGTTGAAGAGAGAGAAAACCATTTTTCATTGGTGAATATTACCAGAATAATAGAAACAACAGCAAAACCTAATATTTTAAAAAGTCTAATCTGGGAAGTGTGTTCGAATTTGAAGAAAGCAGAGAGAAAACACTTACGTAAATTACAATCACTCAGCTAATTTCAACATGACTGAAAATTACAATATACCACTCCCACACTACAAAACAGATGATGAACAGATCATTAAAACAAAGCCTTCAAAACCTTGCTAAATATTATGTATCCAATAATTTACTTGGCATAGGATACATTTACTTGGCATTGTGATATACCTCTCACATCTTTGGAAATTAGTCTGTAAATAAATACATGGTCATATAATTAAATTTACAAGGGGCATAGAAAAAGAAAAGAAAGTTAGACTTACTTTGATACTTATAAGGAACTAAGGGAAATATAAATGAGGGTAATGCAGACAATTATAGATACAATTACTTTAATCACTCAGCTTAACAGTGTAAGGTTATTGTTGCAGAAGTGACTTTTACACAAGACCATATAGCAGCAACTGGGCAAGAGTTTCTTCCATTTCTCTTTAGTTATATAAACAGCATACAGCATACCAGGTATCTGCTACATGAAGGTCCAAGTAATTATATACAGACAGCCGGCTGGTCCTCTGGACTTCTCCACATCACATATAGAAAAGCACAGTATTTACTCCCACTTTATAATAAACCTTCCATTTCCCTCATGAACTGCATGTAAGCATCATCCTTTGTTTGTTGACTAGTTGCAGGTGTTGGTTTTGGAACCAAACTTTCTGTCCTTGGTTCTAAACATGAGAAGGAAACAGAACATACACAAGGATAATCAAGTACAATGATGATGATGTATTACATTTAGCATCTTATGTTTTTGAACTCTGTCCACTGTCCAGTATTGAAAAACACAAAAGACTTATACACCACATTTTAGAGACAATCATCTCCATCCTCATATAGAATGGAATGGCAACATAAAACTCAGCTGGGCCCTATACGTAGGCCCAGTAGTTACAAACAGCTATATCTGTCAGGCCTGAGGCACTGTCCTGCCCTTTCAACAGACATTGGAGAAAGGCCCTGTCCCCAGAATGCCACAATATACGTTTTTGTATTTGTAAACACTGGATGATGGACAGAGTCCAATCCAAAAACTGCATTTTGTGGAATATTATAAAGACATGTTCAAATATTGTGACTCCCTCATGTTATAAAAATGTTACAACAGATCAAGTGATAAAATAAAAAATTTAAAGCATGAAATCAGCTACCTCATTTTACTATGACACAAGACTCTCAGTACTGCCCAGATGAATGAAAACAGATCAACGCCATTCTGAAGATACTCATATTATTGTTCTGCTGAGCTAATACTCTCACTGCCTTTACTCTCCATATCATAGCTATATTTTCCATTATATCAGTTTAAAAAAGTCATTATTTCCTTTTAATTTAGGTTTCAATGGTATCCATTTTAACACATATATCATGAAAAATATTCCAACTTTCATCTGATAAAGAAATGCACTAACAATTCATAATAGGATAATGCTGAAATACATCTCTGACAAACTATTGCACATAAATTTATAATATATCGCAACTCTCTGTCCAGTCAGTTTAAAACATCTGTACACTTTCTTATGTTAGGATGAGTACCGAATGTGAATCACACTCTAGCAGAAGAGATTCATTGAAAATTCACTACAAAGTCTCTTCATTTATTATATAAACTTTACTACAGAGGTGCACAAATTTTCCAAACATCTAGCAGCCATTTTGACATTCAGAGGACTGTGCATCGTGATATATTCTTATAATAAAGCTAATGAGATGCACTATTTCTCAAATTTATTTTGATAAAGCACTCTACATGTTTTGGACAGATCTACTGTCCGAAACATGTAGAGTACTTTATCAATAAATTTGAGAAATAGTGCATCTCGTTGGCTTTATTATAAGAATCTGGCAGCCATCTCAAAATTCTATGTGCCAGCTGGGTAACATGAATCAGGCTCTGTCCTGAAGACCCACAAATATTTAGCACCACCATATACGATTTAGTTGCCTGAGCAACCAGGTACTGGAATTTGAGCACCCCTGATTCAGTTCTTCTGCCTTCCTCATATTCCTTACCATCTGCGTATGTAGTGAGGCCAAATACAAAGAGCCATGCCATACACATGTAACTAAATCCTTTTAATTTATGTATAAGAATTATGAGGCAGGATACCTCAGGTAATATAGTGAATGGTTATGGACCACATGAGTGGGTCTGATTCCTACCTGGCCACAGAATTTTCTATTTGTCATCATGTTTAGATTGGTTGTGGTACTAATCCAGCCTCGTATCCTATAAGTATCCAAGACTATCAAGCAAAGTTGTTGCTTTACCTCTACCAATTGCACGTCCCTATGGTGTAGTGCTTGGACACAGGAACAACTTTACCTTTATCACTTTACCACACACACACACACACACACACATGAATTAACTCACCTGATAGGGTACTATTCTTTGTCTCTTTCTTCTTTTTGTCTTCTCTCTTCACACGAAGAGCAGTTGGTAGAAATCTAGTAACATCAGCACTCAGGTTTCTATAACACCAACAATTGATGCATAAAATTACAGAGCTCATTTATACAAACTCTGTCACTTGAAGGATTTCAGCAACAGCTTGTTCTCCATCATCTAGTGCACAGCAGTCAATATGTAGACAGACAGACAGTCATGCGCACAGCTTTGTTTTAAATACATGGAACTGAGTACTGCAAAGTGGATGCTATGACTGGTCACTGTGTAGCAACAGCTGTTGTCCACCCTACAGGACACAGTCCCATGGAGGAACTAAGTACCACCAACCAAGCAGCATCTTTGGTCACCTTGCACCATGCAGCTATGAGCACGTACTGCTTTCAGCTCTACACCTTATTTGTATATGTAAGTGTGTGTGTGTGAGAGAGAGAGAGAGAGAGAGAAAGCAAGTTAAAATTACATTGGAATTTGTGTTTTTTAGATGTAATTTAAATTTTATTGACATACAATTCGTAATTATAACTCATACAGTTAACACAACTTTGTAAATATCCATATTACAGATGTTCCTTTTTAGCTAGCCAAATAAAGGAATACACAAAGCTGTGCTGCTGCTATAACAATTATATGTCAAATCAAACAGCACAAGAGGATGCATCAACTTAAGATTAAATTTTATATTCCCAAGGAATTATATTAATCTGTAATTCCAGTGTAACTACAATACAGAATTCTATTTACTGGAAGACTGTGGGTTTAATACTAATACAGTAACAAAGTCTCATTTAGTAATCATCAGCGCTAAACATTATTATCTATTCTTTACTGAGCCTTGTCACAAAAAGTCTAGACCAGGGTATATAAAATGGCATCACAGAAACTATAAAGTGCATAAAATGTGAAAGGCACCATACGATCTGTACAAAACACATTAGAGCCACTTAAATACTGACAGGGATTGGTACAAAATTGTTGCTGTGTTCATATGCAAGAAATAACTTTTTTGAAAAACATACCTGATCTGTGGCTTGGCTTCTATTGTGGCACCATGCTGTTTCTTGCCCTCTGCTGCTGGACCTTCTGCTCGAGCCCGGTTGATCAGTTGAGGAGCAGCACTTAGCACATTAGGATTACTTGTAAGTGGGGCAGAGGGGCCAGGAGGTATGGGAATAGAACTGAGTGAAGTTGGACCACTTGCAATTGGATTAATGACGGTTGGCAGGGGTATTCCTGGCAGAGGAACACCTGTAGGCAGACGGGGTGGGGGACCAGGTGGTCGCAGCAGGCGAGGAGGCATACCTAAACATCCAAGCTCATAATTAACACATTGAATGTTATAAGTTTATCATTTTTCAGCAACATGCAACTTGAAAATGTCCTGAAATTACTACAGACATACAGTAATTAACTGCAATATATGACACATCCCAACCAATTATGTGGATGTGTCAGAAAGTATCCAGAAAGACTTTCTGTAAATGTTGTTTTGGGTATGCTGCTGATTGTGGGCCAGTGGACTAAGCACACTGGAAATAGGGCAAAATGATGTCACAGTTTATTAACCAACATTTGTGTACTCCACTGTGTATACCAAATCACATATCAGTTACTGCTCTGATGTGTTTCGGTATTCATTGTCACCATAATCTGGCAGTCCTGTCTAACTGTAAATTTACAGTTGGACTTGGATACAATGGGCTCCCTGATGATGGTAGCAATGAATGCCGAAGGGCAACAGAGCAGTAACTGATCTGTGATTTGGTATACACAGTGGAATACAGAAGTGTTGGTTAATAAATTGTGATACAGAACATGATGGGAGGTAGGTAAAACATTAAGAAGGCACAATGATGCTACTGTACAGGCTCAAATTATCTTGTTTAAAAACAATACATTCCGGATACTTCCTGACTCACCCATGTAAAGAGACATCTTCAGGCCTTTCATATGTAAAGTAAGGTACAGAGTGAAGTCAATTATTTGGGTTGCATCCACCATATTACAGACACCAGCTCAGTTGTGCTGTGTGATGCGCACATGCAACACTGTTGAAGCACTACTGACATAACAGACAAACCATGAATTATCAAATTTTTCAAACATGGATTAGGGGATAAATTCATTAATCCCAAGAGACAAAAATAAAATTTGGAAATTATCTGATTACGAACATACATCAGAGCTCCCCAACTCTGGAACATACATCAGGGCTCCCCAACTCCAACATGTGCACAGACTGTATGACAGAAAAATCAATCACACTTCAGCTTTATATTGCCATTAATTCCATTCAGCTGCTAAAGTTTCTAGAAGGCAGAAGCACCAAACAGTCATGTAGTACAGCAACCAATGGGACAGCAAACTTTTCATGGAAGTATGGTGTGAGAGATATTATCTATAACTTCTCAGTAATTATGAGAAATGGAAGTGGACAAATGTGAGAAAGGTTGTGGTCCTCTGGGATAACACATCTTGTGCTGACGTTTCACAAGAACTTGTTGCGCTTCACAAGAATGTGTTGCCTCCACCTTCAAGATAATTTTCATCTTTCAATGCATATCATACTCTAAATGAATAATTTAACAAGAATGTACTAGCATATGGTTATTATTTATTAGAAGTGGCTTTGGCAGAAGGAATTATACATAACATGCCAACATCCACACTTAGAGTAGAGAGAGTAGAATAACAACCGGGTTCTAGCCCTTTCGGTCCTGATGCCTTTAAACAGGCCCTTTGTGCCCCATACTCTGATGCCAAGTCATGGGAGCCCTGTTCTTTTACTGAAGTTCCAGACTGCCACCAGACTTAGACTCCTAACATCATCTGGGTCCAAGAAAAAGGAGCCCAAATATTACTGTCTCTCACAGTCCCCATAAATAACCCCCCTCCAGGTTCCCCGACAGGGACACTGTGGAGATAGTTGGCCATTTACAGAGCCTTCTTTTACATGTCTCTTGGATTCCCCAATAAACAAGGTCCCCTGATAATACAAAATCTTATCTTTCTCCTGAAGTCCCTGGTAAAAAGGAGTGTCTACTCCATGGTGCCCAAATGTGGCCCATATGGAGAAAGACACCCAGTTCCAGGGCGTTACTTAACATATTCTTCAGGGTCCCCACTAAAAGAGCCCTCCAGGTTCCCCTTGCAGAGTTCCCATAGAGAGAGACGCTCCATTTCCAGAGCCCTCCCATGTCCATCTCTAGAAGTCCCTGGTAAAGGAGCCCCCTCCAGGTTCCCCAAAAGGGCCCGTATACAGAAAGATGCCATTTTCCAAAGCCTTCCTTTACATATCTTTCAGGTTCCCCTAACACAGCTCCCATATAGAGACGTTCCATTTCCAGAGCCCTCCTTCATTTATTTCTCAGAGCTGCTGGTAAATGAACCTGCTTCCAGGTTCCCCTAATGGCGACCCATGGAGAAAGATGTTCGTTTTCAGAACCTTCTTTTACATACCTCCTGGAGTCCCCAAAAAACATGGTCTCCTGATAAAACAAAATCTCACCTTTCTTTCAAAGTCCCTGGAAAAGAAGCCCCCCCATTGCAGCCCCCATGGAGACAGCTGCTCTGTTTCCAGAGCCAATAGTTCATTCATTTATATCTCCTCATAACTATCACCATCCCCAGCTAAGGACCTCTCCCATGAATGAGGGGGAAAACATATGGTCACCATCTGCAGAGCCCCATGTGGACAGAATGCCTACATACAACAGGGTGCTGCCTGGTTCATAGTTTATTACCAAGGTATTTCTACCCCAGTGCCATGCAGCCTTCAGCACAATGCTTTCCACCTTGCGTTGGGTAGACTAGAGCCCCGTTAGCCAGCGTGTGTTTAGTAACCCTCTACAGGATACCCTCATCAACTGTAACCGCCTCCCACGTGAACTAGGGTGTGAAACTCCACATAACCCTGAGGTACAGACAAAGGGTTAGATTTATGGGAGGCATATCCACATGTAAGTATTTATTACAGTAATCTGAAAAAAGTACTTATACTCTCACACAGAAATATGTTTTAATTAGTTTAATTAATTTTAATTAATGTGTTCATCCATTACTTTGGACATGTTATTTTATTGTTTAGAAAAGATATTTAAATTTACCTGGAGGTGGTCCTGGTGGTAATCTCATTCCCAGTCTTGGTGGCAGGCCTGGTGGTGGTCCTGGAGGAAGCCCAGGTCTACCAGGTGGTGGTCCAGGTGGAAGCCTGATTCCAAGTGGCGGTGGAACTCCTGGACGAAGAGGTGGTGGCCTGAACATTATCTGTGTCATTGCAAGAACAGGAACTGATGGGAGTCCTGGTGGGAGAACTAAAGGGGCAGATGCTGACATTGATGCAACTGATGTACTGCCCACACCAACAACTGGTGGTGGCTGAACAGTCACAGCAGTGGGTGGAGGCAGAGTCAAATCTGTTGTACCAGTCCCTGGTGGTTGGAGGCTCTGAGAATCATCACCATCATTCTCCTCTGACTGATTCACACCAGATGTATTTACATTTGAAGGACTGGTGCCATGTTTTGAGACATCAGCTGTGACTTCATTGCTACTTTCACTTTCTAGCATGGACAGTCGCGCGTTTAGGTCTGCTGCACGATCCTGTTCCCGCTTTCTGTGTACCTCTTCCATCTGCAATTACAAAACAGCCCGTATGTTTTACCACTAGACCAGCCTTAAATAACATAACCTTGAGATCCATATCAGCAATATGTGTGATACTGAACATTTCAGGTGGAAAAATTTCTATCTTGCCTATGGGTTTTCTGACTTACTTCAGTTCTTCTACCTTGTAATAAGGCATAAGCACCTCCTCTCACATCCTTTACAAATCACTACTCATAATATATCTACTGTAGTGTGAAGTGGAGAGAGAGAGAGAGGGAGAGGGAAGGAAGGGGAAAGAGAGAGAGAGAGAAGAGTTTTATTTAGTGACACTGTCACCTGCTAGGTTTACATACAATTGGCAGTAGATGGATGAAACATGACTATGGAGCATTGGTGGAGTAATACAGAGGACAAATGAAGTACTGCGAGAAACACCTGTCCTAGTGCCATTTTATCCACCCACACCTCCCTAGTGAAAGGCCAGCAACTAACCACCTCAGTCATGATATGGACAGTGTGTGATGAAGATAAGATTGAAGATCATAACATTTACTTATGCCTAGTAGAATATATTCTGCCACTAATTAAACTTCTGGATAAGGGGCAGAACAGTTTCATGAATTCTTTCCTCAGCAACATTGATGATGATGGAAACACCTCTTAAACGATAGCCCGTAATGATGTGTGCACATGTGCCCGCCTGCCCACCCGCACCCGCACACACACACACACATTTTACACCTGCAACCTAGGCATTAATCAAATAAACATATTTCTAAGTGCCTAATTATGCCATCAGTGTGTCAAAATTCTAATCTTCTTATTTAAAAAAGCTAGCAGACAACACTTAATGCCACTTCATAATACATTCTTGAAGTGTAAAAAGATACAGCATGCACAGTGTTCTATTACCAGGTCCCAAGCTACTAATTTTTGTATTGTCAGAAATGAGTACTGCATATTTATATTTTACCTCAATACTCAAATTTTTACTATCATCATCATAATCATCACCTTCACCAACATGACTTGTGCTACTACCACCACCACAGAGCCAGCCTCCAAAATGTTCTAGACATACAATGCAGTCCTGACAATGGACAATATCAGTCGAATGAAATGTAAATTATGCACTTGACATTATCCAGACAAGAAACTTCATACAACTGACCTCTCGCATAAATTGATCTATATCCTGTCCAGCCATTGCAAGCATTTTCTGTTGCAGAGTTGTTGGTTTCGGAGCAACTGGTGCAGCTTCAACACTTATGCTTTCTTCATCTTTGTCTCTTCTAGAATCTGGAAGTTTTAATGTGGACCCTGTTGAAGGGGACGAGGTGACTGAAGCTGGTGCAGCTGCTGGTGTTGAAGATGCTGACACAACTGCTGCAGTTGCTGCAGGAACAGCAGATGGCTGCTCAGGAGCAGCTGCAGGAACTTCATCATCTGCAAACCTGATCACTCGCTGACGAGGTGGTAATCCTGTCACTGATGTTAGCTTCTCCTGCATATCTGATGAAGCAGCAGGTGCACGCTTATCGGACGCTTGATAACCTTCACCTATAACATGCCATATTTATAGCTTCAGATTAACCCTAACTGTCTGAATGACAATACACTGCCCCATAACATACATTAACAGACGAGGAGGTCCATTTGTCTTGTTTTGTCATGTTGTTTTTAATGTTATAGGTTTTCAGGTTTTCATAGCAGCTGTTTTTCAAATCATGGTTGAGTTCTGGAATTAAAAAAAAAAATTTGTTCCAATAATTTTGGGACTGATACAAGGTTAAAGACAGACAGATTGGTGGTGGGGGGGAGGCAGGCATGCAAGCAGGGCAGGACCTCCATACAAAGCAGTTCTTTTTCTTTGTAAGGAATGCACAAGAATATAGAAACAATGTTTTTAATACTTTTCCTATTGCTTCTGTATGCCATAAAATCCAGTCTTCAAATTCATGTAACTATACGTATATCCTCTAAGCAAACCAATGGGAAAAAATTAGTTTAAAAATATGTTTCAAAATTCAATACACATACCAGTCACTATTACAAAAATCCATTACAAATAATTTTTCATCCCAGCCTACAACTTTACTGTTTACATAATATTTTGGAAGGGGGTGGGGTTTCTACTATGCAAATAATGTGACCTGAAATTGTTTAAATTCTTGGGAGTTAACAGAATTACAAACACAGTATCAAGTACACTACTATGTAAAACATCACAGTTTCTACAAATTAAAATAAGATTATAAGAATTACACAGACTGTGGTCTTGTAAATTATGACACCATATTGTCTGGTATGTGGTTACCATGCAGAAACACATGGCCTACATCTCCAGGAGACCAGGAAGATGTCCTATTCCGTACGACCACAATCTCAATCTTTACTTCTGTGAAAACATAACATTTCATAAATGTTACCAGTGTATGGAAACTCTATCCACAATACACAACAATTACTTTCTGTGGTACATCTGCACATTATTAACAAAAGCTTCCTTGTTCCAGTTCATTCAGTATACAGTTAACATTAATAGTGTAAAATCAAACTTGGATCTCCAGATGTATAATAAAAGACACGCTATGTGGACTCATGTAAGAGATGAAGTACAACTGATATTCTGTTACTGTTCCCATATGTGCCTGCAACATTCTGGAATTCCCATAAACTCCAAGTTTTTTACCATCTTGATCCATGGGTTCCTCCTCCTCCTCGTCGTCGTCATCATCATCACTTAGCTCTGGAGGTGGTCCTGGTGGCACACCAGGTGGTTTCTTAGGTTTGCTTGGTATTGCTGTATATGCTGATGTCTTCTTTAGAATTCCATGGGGTGGAGGTAAGGCAAGGCCTGGCGGGACTGGTAATACAATCATTGGATGAGAAATAATGCTGGATAAAGGTACAGGCAGATCTGTTGGCAGAGGAATTTGAGAAGGCAGTCCCATGAATGCATTGGGATCATTTGGAAGTTGAAGTGTTGGCAACGGTATATCATCAACCTGAACTTGCTGTGCATGACGAACTGATTCTGCATAAGTCACCATGGCAATTCGACGTTTCTCATATTCAACCTCCATACGTTTCAGCTCTGCCCATTTGTCTGGATCATCTTTGTCCTGACAGTAAAACAGCAAAAAAAGTTCACTAATAAAAGTTTGAAGTATAACTGACATTTGTAGTGCATGATAATTATTTGCATAACAAAGAATAAACTGCAGTAAATGTTATTAACAAAGTTCATAATAAAAAGCCAATAAAGGTTGGTTTTAATAAAAGTCAGTGTCACATATGTGATGATGTGTAGTTTGGAAGCTAAGTAACAATATTTTGGAGAAACCTACTGGCCTCCATCTTCATGGCAGAAGAACAGCAGTAGGTTCCTCTGAAAATCTAGTACCTGACTACCAAATTAGAGGCATCATAGCTCAGAAGGTAGGAATTTCCAAAGTCACCACTAAGAGAATCTCCAATATCACTGTGTTTTATGTTACACATGCAGTTATACTGATCAAAGTTTCTCGATGTATGAGCAATGAGAATTAAAGGGATATACTTCATAGTAATAGTACAAAACCAGTTATGTATTTAGGGTTGTACAAGTTGAATTATTTTAATGTGAAGAATAATGTATTTTATTGTGCCACAATAAAGACATTTACTGTCCTATTACTTCAGTGTTGTCTGTAGTCTACACAAGACTTGGGGGTAGGTATGAAGGAAGTTCTATAGGTAAAGTTCCTTAATCACATAAAGCAAATGAGAAGTCATTACAGTGTTACAGGTTACTCATCTATTCCACTCAAGTTATCACCACTTTTCAACACATCTCCAACTACATTGATAAATCTATCCCATCTTAGCATAAGTTCAAAAATTCTGTCACAACAGACATCAGGCTCTTCCATTTGTAACTGTTCAGGGCCATTACTACTTCCTCATTATGTGGAACTGGTGATCTTGGTTTTGGTGGCCCCAACACATGACACCTGTAGTATGAACGTGCATGGCCAAACTACAGAATGGATGATCCACAAGTTTCCAGTGAAACAATTGCAATAACTCGTGTCTGACGTGTGTCGTGTGGAGTTGCACTGTCACGATGAAGGATCACATCTCATGACAGATGTCCAGGTCTCTTCCCGCAAACAGCCTCACGCAGTGATCACATCAGGTCTCATATGGCATTCACATTGACAACTGTGCCCCAAGGCATGATATTCGATGTGGATGATTCCTTTGCATCCAAGAAAACAGATGCCATAACTTTTCCAGCAGACTGACAGACTTCAAATTATTTGTGTTTCAGAGAATTTGGGTGTCACCACTGCATTTGACTGTACTGTTTGAGTGAAATGGTGCACCCATATCTCACTGCCTGTCACTGTGGGTTCCAGGAACTCATGTCCTTCTTTAAACCACTGAAGATCTAAAACAGCAATCTAAAAATGCCAATTTTTTGTGTTCTTCCATCAGAAATCTGGTTGTGTACAGCCCTACTGGACAACTCCAGTGCAGATGATAGATATGAAATTGTGACTCATTTGTTATACAAAATCAGTTCCTCCACTTGTACTCCATTCACATTTCTATTGATATAATAATGAAACAGTGCAACGATCATCATGCATATCCGATAATTTTACAGTCCTCTGCACTGTGTGCTGACATGCCACACTCTCACTGTGCCATCACTGAACGTCTACCAACTGGTAATGAATTTAATGGGAAAAAGTTTTGACCATAAAAACCAAATGACACTACATATTTAACATTGTGCATCTTTCATAAATTGGCATATATAGCCAAGTTTATTACCAACTAGAAATTACACTCCTTCAAGAGGTTTACATGCAGTATTTTTTACTTGTACTATTCTTCTCATGTGGGCCCTGTAGCTCAGTCGGTATAGCGACTGACTACAGGCTGGAACGTCTGGGATTGAATCCTGGTAGGGACGAGATTTTCCACCCGTCCAGATCGGCCCTGGGGCCCACCGAGCCTCCTGTAAAATGGGTATGGGGTCTTTCCTGGGGGTAAAGTGCAGCCAGGGTGTGCTGCTGACCACTCACCCCCTTCTAGTGCCACAGTCATGGAAGGGTAGAGCTATAACTCTACACACCCTCTGGGCCACACCGGGCCTGTAACGGGATCATTTTACCTTTCACTATTCTTCTAATATAATTTAACACAATTTTAAGATAATACTATGCACCGTTATTCAACTGTATACTGACATTAATATTGATTTTTTATGTTTCCTATACATTTTTTTATTTACAATCAACAAGCCACATAACATTGTTGTATATATCCTTGAATATTGTTGCTTCCTGAGGATGGCTATGGACAGTAGCAAAACATGTAGGAATGCTTTCAAAATTTGAATATTGCTGCACTTAGTTTATACACATTACAAACTTATTTACAGTGTGTCACTGTCACTGCACATCGATTTTTGCCCTGAACAGCAGCTCACTGACTGTTTATTTCACCATGTGTTCCACGTTACCCCTGCTAGAAGTGCCACCTCCTACCAAAGAATGAAACGCTTGATTAACATAAATATTACATGCTATCAAACTTACTTACTGAACATACCTGGGAGTGGGGGACAGAATAGTAGACATCAGTAGTGGAAGGTAAGGTTCTGAGAACAAGGCTTGATATCTTGTGAAAAGTATTAACTCTAAATTACAGAGGAATTTATGACCGTACTACACAACGCTTTTTAATGTTACATGGCCAAATTTGCTACAGATCATTACAAACGTTACTGGAGTACGCATAATTTTACCTTGTGGTTTATTAAGCATTAATGGCATTTATCATAGACCCTCTCAAAGTACTAACACTGTATCTACAGTGCAGTTATCAAAGTTACCTCTTATTAACCAATTGTGCAAATTGTGCAGGTAGGTCAGATGAGATTTGGGACAGGTAATACAGCACATGCTTTGCAATAACATGTATTACCCATATGTTTTTATTGATCTCTGGAATTTTATTTTCCATCATCATTCATAGATGGCAGGGGTTAGTACTTCGCTTCTGTTTAACCAGTATGACAAAACTGTTTCCTCATAATATACTGTTTTTTGTGTTCCCAGCCATTGATTCCCAAAAAATTAGTTGGTCAACAGGGCTATAACATAAATTTAATACCACTACTCCCAGCAGACCATACAAAGGGTTAATTTAGTTTAAAACTGAGTACAGACTGTTGAAGAACATTTAAAATTTCTCACATATACATGGGGTGGGGGGGGGGGGGCAAAACATGGGAAGTTTTTAAAAAAACTTATGACAGGTTTTGACTTTGACACAACATTCCAACAGCTGTATCCATCAACAATGTTGACTGCCTCCAGTGCTACTATATAGACACATTTTATCTGACAAGTAGTGGGCATCACTTCCTGTCCACCCGTTTATCACATTAAAGTATCCCACTCAGCCATTTACCTACAGTGAAGTGAAACAGGGGCAGGAAATGACAAACAATGTTTGTTTTATATATATATATATATATAAAGACCTGCATGCTGGGAATTCATTACCTGTTACAAGATACCAAATCTAAATGCTGTTATACTTACATACATTGTCATCACTCGTTCAAGAGTTTCTTTCAATTTCTTACGTTTGTCTTTTAAAACTTTCTCATTTAATGGTGGTGGTTGCAGTACATTATATTCTGCAAAAAAGAAACACAAATATTTCAATTACAAACAACGCTACTGTTTTAACCACACCCTGTTTTATTATAACAAGACTAATGTAATATGTGTACATATCATCAAACCACAACTCTATTTATTAGTAGTATATTGGGTATCTAATACAATAGGCACAGCTACACGTTTCGGCCACTAATGCTGGCCATCTTCAGGTTATACACATGAATGTATCGAGTAGATATACAGCATGTGTGGGGTGTTTTTAGGGTGTGGGGAAGGGGTTATTTTGTATGGGACAGAGACCTCGTTTGTGTCAGTGGTGGGTGCATGGTCTGGAACATTATCATTAGTTATCCATTTCTTAATTTTAGCTATGTCTAGAATGGGGTTCATTATATTATATTAGTATCCTTAGTTTCTATGTGGTATCAATGTGCTATGTCTAGGATGTTATGGCATTGTTTTTACAGTTCTTCAGTATCTTCACGCAAATCAGAGTGTCCATCCACTGTTACCAATGGCTTTAACTACAAAGTAAACATACCCATTTGATCGATTTTCTCCATTTCTGCAATAAGCTGAACTGGATCCTTTCCCTTTAAAACAGCTGCCCGTACCATTTGTCTCTGCTTTTTGTTTTTCTTTAACTCTTTCTTGCGAGCTTCTTTCCCTGAATTAAAATCACAGTTTGGTAAAAAAAAAATGTACTTCAAATATCAACAGTTTTGCTTAAAGACTAACATACTACCAATTGTAGGTTAGGTTCCGTTTACTTACTCGCTTGATCTGTTGGGTTCATGTACTTTCCACTTTTAGTAGTATTAATTGAACGTCGACCCATTTTCCTGATTTAACTCTTACTATACACTTACTAAAACAGTAAAACGGGATTTTCGTGTATTAACACTCAATAAAAGCACCAACTAACAGTGCTACTAGGCAACGCTCATAACAATGCACTCATATGCTGTCAACACCCTATTATTACTCCCTTCAACACGCGCTACATTTAAATTACGAACATAAGAATTACTTCAATTCCAAACAGTGGAATTTCAAAATATAAGGTACAGCGAATAAAACACCAGATAAATGCAAAAGGTTCACAATAATTAACACGGATAACACAAAGCAATCTTTCCACACAGCATTAAATTTCAAGATGTTTTAATCGGTACACCTTCCGAAATTCTTTGGTTCTCATAACTGGGGCAAAGAATAACTCTGTTGGACACCCTGCCATACATTAATAACACCATTGAATCGTAAGGATTATCAATCACATATATTTTTTAATCGACCCGTTGTTAGAATTTTATTCTTTTTATAATAAAACTACTTGGACGCCACGGCATAACACTCGATGGCGCATGTGTGTACCAAACGTACAAATACAACTTGAAAGTGTGAACGCATGCAACCTGGAAGAGTTGAACGATTAGCTGACATTTATCGACGTACTCTGTTACAGTTTTTCAAATGCTTAAGCTTTGGAATAAATGTTAAATATATCTACATTCCATTTTCCCTGTCCTTTCAATGGAGAGTTTAGAATGTTGGCAGCAATATCCACGGATGTTTAGGTCTGTGAACTTTCGGACTCGGGTGTTCCAGAGAAAGTTAGCTGTGGTGATGATTCTGCGAGCTTCCGGCAGCAGGTTTACGTGGCGCCTCTAACGGCCTCGACAGAGTTGCTAGTAGCCGGCATGGCTCAGTGGCAGTGAATAGTAGGTAGGTTTTCGCCCTTCATATAGGCCACGAAGGCCCTTAGGGTGAGTAGAGGCATAGCTCTACTCTTCCTAGGACCACGGATGGGGGTGGGGGGTCAGCCCTACGGCCCGGCCGCCTCTACACCCTGGAAAGACCCAGTAACCATTGTCAGGAGGCTTGGTGGGCCCCAGGGTCGGTCTGAACGGGCGGAAAATCTCGTCCTCATCGGGATTCGATCCGGGACCGTCCAGCCCGTAGTCAGTCGCTATACCGACTGAGCTACCCGGTCCACGACAGTGAATAGTAACGCATAGAAAAGCTAAATTGTTTGTGCTAGTTGGTTCACATGGGAGTCGCGTGCGAATTGAGTGACGGGCGCAGGAAATAACGGCCTGTCGATTACTGCAGCCGGACAGCGAGTAGAAGGTAATTGGTGTTTATTCGCCATTCCGTCAACAAGTAACGCCAGAGAGATCACAAACAATTGTACATATGTTCCTCATATTACAAATGAAACAGAGCATGGAGTCTGAAGGTGACGTGACATTGATTTCAGTAGTATATGTCAGAGGTGTCATTGCCATGCATTGGCTTCAGAAGAGCAATTGTGATGGTAGGAAGAAGTGTCTGACAAAAACAACCCCATGTCTACTTAGGGTTCAAGGTCTACAGCAGTACCATACAGTCCAGAGTCATTCTTTTGCTCATCCAACTGAGAAATTGTGCTTGTGATATCATTTGAATAGACTTTCAAATTTATCATTTGGTCCTAAACGTAAAATTTGTTTTTATACTGATGAAATCTTTAACAAGCAACAATTTCTTATCGCGTTTCCAAAGTTTATTGAGAGGCAAAATATGGAGAAAAAAAACTGTACGCAACTCATAGAAAAAGACGTTATCTCCAAACACATACTGATCATTCTGTACTTCAGTTTTCCCAACGTGACATTTCTATCTGCACTTCAGTTGTGTTTTAAATTTTTTGGTGTGGGATTTAGGGTGCGCACAGTCGTGAGGATTTATAATGCGGTCTGGAAAAGGACACTATAACCTTTATATAGTTATAAATGTTCTGGAAGGAGAATCTGGATCTAACTTCATGGCCTGCCAGAAGATGGCGGTTGTATGACTAGATGGAAAACCTCTGTACCCATGCGTGAAATTAAACGATCCAAGACCCGGGAGAATAAATATTAATATTGTACATTTAGCGCAAATAAATAAATAAATTATTGTGCAATAAGAGTATATCATTGTGTTACAATAAATTTTTATCTCAGTCGAAACAAGTCGGATAAAATACCGCGAATAAAACTTCTTCACAAAGTGGTGAAATAGTTTCTTCTGTCTGCCGTACATGGCGCTGGTATGTTTCCCAGGTACTTACGCGTGTCACCCGCAGGTTAGTGCTGTTTAACTAACGACTGCATACCACTGTCTCTTTTGCCCCCCTCTACACGATGGGCGAGGCGACTGTCATTAATGATCTATTGATAAGATGGTTAGTCGTTCTGCATATTCGTAGCCAACCGACACTTCTCTCATTTCCTCATGTTTCGACACTGTCAATAGTGAATTGCGTTAATCATCTGGGTTATTCCTAGCCAATCATTATGTCTTTCCACCTCATTTCCTTCCTTTTGATTTCTAGCTTCATTACCTGTTCTTTTCTCTGCAGATGCCTGTTCCTCTGAAGAGGAAGACGATGGTTAGCCATTCGCAATATTCCTAGCTTTACCTCCTTTCCCCATTCTCATTCCCAACCCATCCACAAACAAACTTAAGCTAGTCGTGTGGCTTATCCCAAGCGAATGATACCGTATAGTCCTTATTTTTGGTCCACCAGTTTCTGTTACAGAAGGGGTATATCTTCGCCCTATATTTTGTCATCACTGCGTGGGACGTCAGTGTCGCTTGACTTGTCTATGCAGTTGAAATAAATGCCGCGTTCTTTCATTTTTGGCGAATTACTATGAACTCATCCATCATCTCAAACTGTCGTGAGAGTCGAAATGGTCATTTCTGCTATTTCCATTTACCAGCGCCTGCTCACTTTTACGCCAGTCATTCCTGGCACGTCGTATGGGCGCCGAAGCCGGGTGCTAACGATGTAGCGAATAAGGTCTTCCTGGACTTTCGCTTCGGCAACACCGAAGTCGACGTCCTCTTTCTCAAGAACGTATGGCTTCTTCGAAGCAGCATTGTGTACTGTAAGCCCAGATCTCAAATGTCCCCGAGCGTAAACGACAATCGCACTCAATATTTACGACCATATTTGGGACTACAATATATCACCTCGGCCATAACATTTTCGCGATGCCATGCAGATGCGAAAACCGGGACCAGTTCGCGAAATTGATTGCCGTCGTCGCCAGCATCGAATGAAATGTCGTTGACGTGCAGACTAAAGGGGACAGGGAGATCAATCCACTATGTACCACACCAGTCCGCGTGCCAAGACGAGATGACGTGGCCGGCTGGTAGGACACGTCCGACCCCAAAGCTGTGATGTGATTTATGGTCTAAATACTAGTGGAAGTATAGGAACGTTAGCTTGTAGAGGAGGCAATCGATCCAAACGATATCGAAGGTTTTTGCCACATCGATGAAAACCACGGCTGTTAGCCTCTTTTCGCCAAAGTTCCTGGTTATTCTCTCAAAGTGGCGGACCAAGGACGTGCTATATCTGAGTCGAAACCCAAAGTACTCGTTTCGCATTAGCCCGCGCTCCTAATTAATAGCATCTTTTCAAATTATTTACCAATCGTGTCTAAGAGACTAACTGGCCAATATGATTAGGGCTGTGCCGGATCCCCCCGGTTTAAGGAGGAGACCAACCGAGCGTCTTTCCACGCTGTGGGAAAGTGATGGGTGCAGAGAATCGCATTGATACTGTGGGCGAAGATTGATACCACTCGTTGTGGAAGATGCTTCTAGGCCCTGTTCGGGACACCGTTTGGGTTCGGAGGCTTGCCATGATTCTTCCTCAGCCTCCCCTGGGTTGGTTAGCTTTGGTTACTTTGCAGGGGTTAGGAAGTAAGACCTCAGCTCCATTTCCACCATTTTAATAATTTCCGAGACCGAAGAAACGATCATCGGTTGAAACTGACTCTCCAACCTGTCGGATAGAGTTTCGGCTTTCTCAGGGTTTGAGAGGGCGATTCGCTCCGGGGTGACTAGAGGGAGATATAGTAGGAACTCTCATCACTCGTTTCGCTATTCTTCACAGTGATTGAATGGTTCGAGTGTTGCATTCAACTTATCGTTCATCATCTCGTTGGGCCGGCGGGTAGTCACGCGGGCGACTCTAGGACGCTGCTGGAGCCTTCAGAACATCTCTGGAGAAGTTCTCAACGCAGTGGCGATTGGCAGCTCGGCGTGCAATTGCAGATTGAACGGAATTTATTCTTCCAGATGGTTTTGGTCGTTTGCCCAGCCAGTGTGCATTAAGTCCGTTGGATGCTGAAAGGATGTGACACACAGTGTCAATGAGTACCGATAGATGGATCGAGTTCAAGGCAGAGCACGACGTCAGATGCACCAGTGATAGAAGATTCTTGGTTATCACGACGTCGAAGAAATGAGGAGTAGGGGAGGGGTTTTAATCGTTGGTGGTGGGTGTATCCTTTCCAAAGATGACACAGGCATAATCACGTAGGAGTTTCCTCCGTCTCGTGCTCAGCCGTGATTTCCAGTCTACACGTTTATGTTTCAGACGCTTGCCAACATGACCGGCAATGTTCCGCCGAAACAGGCGGTCAGATCCGTTCCAATCAGTGGGCGGGAAGGCGAGAGACAAACCACAAGGATTTTCACCGTTTTGCCGCCTAACATGGTGTGAATGGCATTTGCCACCATGTGTGTCAGGCCCGAAACGAACACTGAGAATTTGGCTGCAACATGTCGGACTAGCATTTCTTTACCGCCCGCTGATGTCAGTCTGTCTGTGCTGTGGCAAACATAATTAGGAAGCCGGAAGGCTTGTCAAGGATTAAAGAATGTGTCACGTAAGGGACCTAGTCGACACCGTGCTGGATGATAAAATGTTTCAAATCAAACTACCTGCCTCGCACTCCGTTCTAGTTGCAGCAGCAGACCAGGGCTTTACCCTGCTCAGTCCTCCTAGGGTATACAGCCATATTCATTTAGGAACAGGATAAAGGTCTTCAGGACTGCCCACCAGCAACCTGCTAGCGTGTGGATGGAAGAAATGGACGTGAGCAGCCGACGACCCAGCTCCACACATGCTTGGAGGGAAAGGTGGTCGAAGAGTACGGAGATATCACCGAGTACAAATGTATTAAGTAGAGCGGTAACCATTGGGATGTTGCGGGTTTGTCAGCCGCGTTTTTGAAACTTGCGCCTGCTTTCGTCTTGGGCTTTATAGTAGCCGGTTTAGGGGCTGCTGCAGATTTATAATCAAGCTTCTTTGTCTTGACCGTCTTGCAGGCGGCGGTCACTTTTGCCTGCTTTGGCGTCTCCGTGACCGGCTAAGGGGAAGAATTGGAATTTGGGATCCGAGTGGTGGCGTTGGCGACACACCCCCTCGGAAGACGTGAAAAATCGAAATCGATCCATATCGTGTGTCTCTCCGGCTGTAGCTTGGAGGGTCCTGCTTTTATTCTCTGCTCCAGCTTGTCTGCCTGCTCGGCTATTGGTTAGCCCGCAGAGTTTGAGGGTATGGTCTGGTGAGTGACTATCGATTGCTTGGTGTTGAGTTTCAATGGAAAGCGAGCTTTGACTCAAAGGCTGTTGATGTGGGGAACCCCCTTGTACGGCACCTCGGCAGATACTTACGCTGACCGAGGGTTGACCCCGTCGCCTGACGCGATAGCCAAGGGCGGCTGGGGCCAGCAAGCCACTCGAGGCCATCGTTCGCTCTGGCCAAGGTGAATAAAAGAATCGCGTTCGGCGCTTATCAGCCGAGTGCCCTTCGATTACCCTGACTGAGGTTTTTCCTTGATTTTTCCTCAATTATAAGGCAAATGCCAGTGTATACGATGCAAAGTCGGTGCACGGCCCGCACTGCACTCTCCCAGGCGCGGCGACTTCACCAATGTGCCTGACAAACGTCGCACACCTCCAGTTTGCGACAGAGCTATTTTGGTCTCAGAACCCAGACACCCATCCAACCAAAGTTTATCCCTTCCATAATTAGTGCAGGGCAACCCAGGCATTAGTCTTTGGCATGATGTGTCAAGGCCTCAGCCTGACTTTAAAATCATCAGCATAAGCATATTCCCTTATTAGAGTTTAGGTGCCTGTTACAGAGACCAGCGATGCGGTATAACGCAGTAATGGCTACCATTCAGGGGAACGTCGACTTGCGCTTTGCGCAAGTTTCCATCCTCCTAGTTAGCACTTTGGCTTGGCTTGGCTTGGCTTGGCTTAACATAGCTTGGCTTTGCTTGGGTTGGCTTCAGTTTCCATGGAAAGGGCCGTCTTGCTAGAGCAGATTGCTGCTTGGTCCGGTGCAGGAGCAGAGAGAGAGAGAGAGAGAGAGGAGAATGAGAGAGAGCTGCTGTGAGGAAAGACGTTTGCTCGATATGTGTGGTGTTCCCACAGATGTTTCTGAAATGACAACTTTCTTCAGTTTTCAGCTATAAGAATTTGTAGCTACATTTGATCTTCTTCATCTCCTTATATGCACTGACGACTCTGTCCTAAAACATGATGTAGCGAACGTGGAGTGTGAGATTACTGCGAATGGTGAGCAGCTTACTGGTACTACCAAGTAGGAAGACGTATTGTAGGTGTACGAATTTGAAAGACGTATCGTGTAGCGCCTGCTGATCTAAGTATCCTGAAAGACAGAGTGCAATGCAATTTAGCTTGTTTGTGCCAGTTGCAAGCAGCATAATTGCAGCAGCTATTAAATCTCCAGTCACAGTAGATAAGGACTACTACACTGTAAGTATGAATGATATGTAGGCTTATCAGCAGTGTTGCTATGTGGTGCTGAATTTTATGACAATTTTAGCGACTGTGTGAAGATGAGACAAGTGCTGTGGAATAAGGTGCAAAAACAATGATCTCTCAGTGAAATAATTCAATATCATTTTATGTTGTTGTGACTGTCATTTAAATTATGATTATATTATAGGGAATCTCACTTCTTGAATATTCATAATTATCTTTGCATTGTCATATATTGTGTTGCGTATAGACGCGTTGCTAGAAATTGTTTTTTGCATTGCTGTTTGTTGTGTTTTGTGTAGTGACACTTGCATGACGCTGAGATTGCTGCAGATTTGCTATATTAGTGTTGTATGCACTGTGAAGAAAATTTCTCCATCATAAATTAAGTTTTTTCATGATGTAATTTTAGTAGAACATTGAAATTCTTCATATGTATTCCCGACTTTAAAATGTGTATTTATACTGATAATGGTTTGTTTCCTCTGTTTATTTGTGACAATATATGAAATACGTTGTACAGAATTGATGGAAAAATTTGATATTAAAAGCTGCCTGTAAGGAACATAGTGCTGTATCATTTCAAGTTTACTCAAAGTGTCATTTCCATTGATGCTTCATTTGTTCTTAATATTGTATGGTACAGGATTTGAAGTACTCACACTGTTGAAGATTCATAATTAGGCCTGGGCTATGACATCATACAGTATGGTAAATGTTTATGAATATTCTGGAGGAGCATTCTGGGTCTATCTTCGCAGGCCAAATGGAAAATAGAGGAAGTATGTCCCCAATGAAAACTCTGTACCCACCAGTCAGATTAAACGGTCCCATAATCCGAAACTCTATAATGTTGAATATTATTACTGTGCATTTTCCATGGACTGTATCTGTGTTTATTACAAACCAAACACATACATGTTTTATCAATACATATACATTATTGTTTGATCTCATATTTTAAACTATGCAGAAATATGTCCGGAGAAGATATGATGTAATATAATAAAGTATATTGCCTAATAAGCGTATGTAGTTGGTTTGTAATGGCTTTGAAGTCTGCTGTTTCTTTCAGTGTAATTATGGATTAACAGGGGTGGACAAACGTGGGTGTGGTGTAGTAGGAGTCTGCTTTACCGATCTCGTGCTACATAGTTCCAGAAATTGCTACCAGAAGCATACCACTTAATCACGCCGGCTACATAAGTGCATCGCAGCCGCATGTAGCGCTAATTTCACCTAGCCACGGAGTTTGCAAGCTGTACAAAATATTAATCCGTGTTCTTGTATCGCCGTCTGCCAGGGGTAGTGAATACTGAGATCCATAGACTTAGATTGCTGTCAGTAAATATGGGTGACGGAGAGAGGCAGCCCTTGCTCCAAAATGAAAGTAGTACCATATACACTAATAATTCGGGCGATTTTGTCCCAGGTACGTAGTAACATTTCCTTTGCGCTAAACATAAGTATTGGTATATTTTTTAGAAATGCGTTATAATCTGCATGGTATGATCACATGACTTGCCTTTAGTTGTCGAATCCAATACATTATGATTCAGTTTTCGTCAATGATTGTTCTCCGTAATGTAAAGTACTCGTTTATGAATTAGGACAACAAGCAACAGTTTCTCCAATAGGCCCTGATGAGTTACCGCCACCATATACTGCTGCAACCCAGGGTGGTGTCCCCATGGTAACGTGCAGAGTATGTCAGGCCATGATTGACATATCGGGTAAACGTGATCAACATGTGGTTAAATGTGGACAGTGTAATGAAGCCACTGTAAGTAAAACATGATTTCTCTTCTTTGTTGTGAAGGCAAAAATTGTTTTCATGATGTAACATTTTACATTGTAACTTTTAGCCAATTCGGAATGCTCCTCCAGGCAAAAAGTATGTGAGATGCCCGTGCAATTGTTTGCTGATTTGCAAGAGTTCATCACAGAGAATTGCTTGTCCACGACCAAATTGCAAGCGGATAATTAATCTTGCCCCAAGTCCTGTCACACCACCTGTGCCCACGCTACCTGGAATGTGTCGTGTGGCCTGTGCGCATTGCCATGACACATTTTTGGTAAGAGAAACTAAAGAAGAAATGTAGAAAGAAGAATTAGATTTAAAATGTAACACAGTTGTAATGTTCATTTCCATTTGCAGTTCAACACACTGAATAATGCTCTAGCCAGATGTCCACATTGCAGGAAGGTGTAAGTATTGTGTTTATTTATTTCTTTTGGCAAATTTGATGAGATTTTTCATAATTCATATAGCATTTGCATTTTGATTGCAGTTCATCTGTTGGACCAGATTTTGCACGTAGCAGAGGAATAATGTTCATCATTATTGCTGTTCTGTTCTTGGCTGTTGGAATTGGTGTAACGGTTTGTACATGGAGAAACCTTTCTTAACATTGGACCATGGGCCTGTACTTGTGCTGTTTTAAGAAGACACATTAGAAAATGAATTTTAGTTTCAGTACAAAAATGCATGTAGTTATGTCTTTGTTGCAATTCCAAGTGTCTGACCATTATTTCAGCATGACATGAACCAAGCATGGTTTCAAACTTTTTCAGTGTCTCTCAAGTCAGATGCTAGGACAGTGCCTGTGAGAAAGCTGTTAGTTGTCTTCTTACTCTTCCCTGCAAAACAGTCATGATAATCCATGTATGTCATTCAGGTACAATGAAGCGTGGGCTATTCACTGCAATTGTGTCTGTTTAGCATTGTTGTAAACAGTTTTCATCACTTCATATCAAAGCACAACTATGTTAAATGGAACCATATTTTTTGTGGTAGTATAGCCCCTACTTCTGATGGATGTGATTCCCACAACTTTCATGCAAATGGGCTTGCAGTTATCTCCACAAAATCTCAAATGTACTTCTTGGTGTCACATGATGCCTTATAAGGCAAGGGTTTGAAGTCACTGGCATAAAACCTTAGCGATTGCTCTGCTATTGTAAGGTGGTTTCATTCAGTTGGGCACAGAACCAAGTGACTGATATACCTACAGAAAGAGGTGTTAACTTGTAAGCTTTGTGGAGTGTTTAGATATATATTTATCTTGAGAGTACAGACACGTTTTTAATATGTTAGGTTCATCATGGTTAGAGGTTTGTCAAAACTGTCAGTAAAACAAATGGCCTTTAAAATTTTTTGTTACACTGTAGGCCCTGCATAAGTGTCTTTTTTTTTTAAAATTAAAGGGAACTGCTTGAATGAAGGGTGGAATGAATACATCTCAATAGACTTGACTGTTTGTTTTTGTTGTAATATTTTGACTTTGAAGTCTATGCAGTATATAACAGTGCATCTTCAGTTTCTGGTATAAATGGATCCATGCATAAAAATATACAGCTGTTCCATTGCATAAGCACTCTGCCATTTCAGTGTAATGGGAAATGTGGAGGTCACCATGCATAGAACATAGGTTAGTCATCATGTTTCCACACCTGCGTATTTTTTGTTGTATAAGAATACTTAGCACGTTTCTTTAGGGTTTGTTGCAAGGGAATTTTATTCTTTATTTTTTTTGTTGTGGACATTTATTGAACTGGCTGCCATACAGGGCATTATTTTTCCTCACTAAACAAACTGAAGAAACTAAAACAACTTTATAAAGAAGAACTAAACTATGCTTAAAAGTAGAAACACCAAAAAAAGAGACGCAAAATACTAAATTTTTGCTGTTTTTGAGATATTAGGGTATGTGTGTGTCGGAGGGAGGGTGGGCACACCGAGTATGTCATAGACACAAGCCTGTGCTCATTTGTAGTATGCAGTTGTCTGTCATGACTCTCAAACAAAATGATTGACCAATATTGCATATTTCACTTGCTAGTGGATTAAAAATTATAGATTATTTTGAAGTTTGCTCAATGTCAGAGCCACAGAATTTTCAATTCCATTGTCCCATGTGAGAGAGTCTTCATTGTCTTAAGTAAGAATAGTGTGGTATGAGTAAACAAATTATGATTTTACATGTTTATTATTTTTCCTAGATTTGTAAAGACTAGACTGACTTTAAATGCACCTTACAAATTGTCACATGATTGAGCAGCAGTTGACTTATGCCATGTTTGTTTTCTGATAGTGTTATCATTACTGCAGTATCAACACAAGGCTTCCATCATTGTCCTTCTGTTATCAACTGACCATACTTGTTATCTGGATGTGATTATACAGTCTGGTACTCTGACATCTGGGGAGAGCATGGTAGCACAGTGGTTAAGGTGCTGTGCTACAAATCAGGAGGTTGCTGGTTCGGTCCCAGCTGGTTTCATTGGATTTTTCATTGACATAAAATCCTTCCAATTGCAATATGGCCCTGGGGTTGACTCAGCCTCTAACAGAAATGAGTACCAGGAGTATTTACTGATTTACTGGGGGTAAAGGTGGCCGGTGCGTAAGGCTGACAACCTACCACCATCCTGTGCCGTTGTCACGAAATCTGGGAGCCTTAACTTCCTGGAACCCTCTGGGCCTGTCCAGGCCTGTAATGGGACTGCTTTACCTTTTT
>Ga0131853_10002666_pt1 | contig 31941 bp, 28 predicted proteins | sample TergutLab28metaG_FD_92764 | JGI IMG/M metagenome (GOLD analysis project Ga0131853, IMG submission 92764) | Labiotermes labralis P1 segment gut microbial communities from Petit-Saut dam, French Guiana - Lab288 P1 (version 2) (version 2) | ecosystem: Host-associated > Arthropoda: Insects >... | reverse complement strand
GAACTTAATACACTTTTCGTTTATGCCGTTGGGAGCTTGCGAAAAGGTATTAAGGTGAAGAAGCACCGGGAGCATTGTTTAGGAGACTAAGCAATGCTCATTTTTTTCGTCAGCAAGCAGATTCTTGATAAACCGATACTCAATATCAAGGCGCTGAGTCTGTTGGCCATCTTGCTTGAAACGCTCGGAAACGGTTATGCTCTCTATAAGCCCCGTCACTGTAGCGCGATCAAGAGCTTCAAGCTCCATGTAGCTACCTATCAAGGAAAGCCAGTCGTTTATCTCCGCTGTTGTCTCTCGTATGTTGTCAAGTTCGCGGCGCAGTTCCGGCAACCGTTCCTCGATATCTGCCTGCTCTTTCGCGTAGTCACCCATCAGATTCAGAAAGACAGCTTCGGGGAGTATGCCTATGCACTTGTCCTCGTACAGTTTCTTGATGGTAGACATGATGAATGCTAGGCGTTTCTCAGCTTCTTTGATCTTTGAGCGAATGACATTAACTTCGCCGCTGTTCGCTTTCTTCATCGATAACATCAAACGGCCTGCAAGCTGTTCACGTTCGCTGACAGCCAGCTGCGCGTAGAGTCTAACATCGTTTATAACGAACGCACAGACATCAGCTTCGTCAACGTAGTGCGGGGTGCAAGCTTTGCCGCCGTTGTTGTTGTATCGGCTGCAACGATACACGCCCTTTTCTGTCGTTTTCAACTGTTTACGCATGTAGGCGAGTGGCGAACCGCAGCAAGAGCATCTGAGTATGCCAGCAAAAAGCCCTACCATATCCTTCTTGGTTTCATGGACTCGGTGTTTTGCTTTTAACCGGGCGTGTACTCTATCCCACAATTCACGCGAAACTATTGGCTCATGCGTATTCTCAACAATGATCCAATCTTCCGGGGAAAGGCTACGTACCTTCTTAGTCTTGAAGGAGATCACTTGCCGCTTGCCCTGAACCATGTTTCCGATATAGACTTGGTTTCGCAGAATCTGTAAGACCGTTGCGCTGCCCCATGCGTTCTTCTGTTCAGATAGAGGGTTGGAGCATCCTCTTTTCGCATAGTGGTAGAAGCGTGGACTGTCTATACCTTCCGAGTTTAATCGGTCGGCGATCATTCTGGCGCTGACACCGCTGGCATGTTCGGTGAATAGCCGGAGAACAATTTTCGACGCATCTTCGTCAATAATCAGAATATGCTTGTCCAAAGGTGACTTCTGATAGCCATACGGTGCTTGGCTGTTCATGAACTTACCCTGCTGTGCGCTTGAGCGCTTAACTTGACGCACTTTCTTCGACACTTGCTTGGGGTAAAATTCGTTCAGGACGTGATGAAACGCCGCAATGTCATTGTTTTCGTTCATTGTGTCGATTGAATCGTTAATCGCTATGAACCTTATCCCGCGTTCCACAAAATATTCTTCTGTGTAGTAACCGGCCTGAACATAATTTCTGCCCAAGCGAGAGAGGTCTTTCGTAACGATACAATCGATTTTACCGGCGTCCACATCACGGATCATCTTCTTGAAACCCGGCCTATCGAAATTCACCCCAGAGAAACCATCGTCGATGTAGCACTCTTTGAGCGTCCACCCCTTTTCTTTTACGTAGTCAATGAGCATCTGCCGCTGATTTCCTATACTCATACTCTCCAAGGCGCCGTTGTTATCGTCTCTCGACAAGCGGCAATAAATACCTACATCAAAGTTGTCATGCAATTTCATATGGAATACCTCCAAAATTGCGGAACAACATGATATAGATTGATTGCCTCTCTATTATAGCAGATATCATGGCATCCCGGAATAGTTTTTTATATGCTTTTCAAAAAGCATGTTAAAGAGCAATTCGCTTAGCGGCTTGTCTCCTTTGAACTTACTATTCACGATAATGTTGCCGTAGCCTGCTCTATAGCAAGTTTGAGCGGTATGGTTGTCCATCTTATTGTGCGATATTCGACGTGGTTCTATGCGAGGTGTTTTGCTCACGGACACCATCCTCATTCCAAATTTGATATAGCTTGAATATTTCAAGTCTTGCGCATATAATATGTAAACAACACGGACAGGCATTGGCGTAACCTCACGGGAATCTCACCCCGGCATGGTTCTCATGCCGCCATCATCATTGTCGGGGACGCTCTTAACGCTCGGACTGTGACTTGACGGGAGTATCATTATAGGATTTATGCGTCATCGCCCGGAGGTTGCTGGTCTCCATTACAGAATTGTGTTATCGCTCGTTCCGGTATGGAAGTCGTGGCGCACAAACCACTCGGCTCGGTATAAACCTAAAGTATCCGTGTTATTGTATACTGCATCGGCGTTATCTTCCGTGCTTTCTTTTTCAAGGTACAATTCAGATATTTCATACAGCCATTTATCAGGCCGTAAAAGCTCACTCTAACAAATGAGTTTTCACCGAATGACAAATGATTGAAACATAGCAAGGAGCGCGAAAACAGGCACGCGCCCCTACTAGGCTTGTACATCATGCAGTTCTGGGCTTGAACTTCATGATTTTCACTATAAGTCGTATTTCCAATTTTTGTCGCAATTCTTCGTCAACCATGGAGTACACATTGCCGTACTCGTCATACAACTGCTTTGTAGCAAGGGCATTTATGTAGTACTGATAGCGATTTACTACAGAACGTAACGCGTCTGTGTCACCATTTATCGCCGCTAAGATTACTGGAACGGTCAGAGCGCCGACAGAGTTTTCGGACTTGTTCTGCTTCATTCTCTTTTTGCTACTCATAGACACCTTCCTCCATCAATTTTTTCAACTGTTTCAGTGTAGCTGTTCTGCGATAAGCCACTGTACGTCGTGGGATGTTCACAAGTTGGGATATTTCGCTGTCAGACATGTCCAGAAAATACGCAAGCGAAACAATGTCACGATTGTCCGCTGGTAGTGTCAGTAGAGCTTCTGCAAGCGCCTCATTTGACACGTAGATGCCATGGCCTATGACGCAAAATAGCCCTGTGGATTTGAAGTATGCGTCCATGACTGCCAGCTTATCTAATTCCATTTCCAACAACTCTGGAATAGCCACTTCCCTATCTTGTTGCCGCTTTTTTGCGGTATAGTAGTCACGAGCATAGTATTTCAGCACCTTTTTGCAAAAACTGTCAAACTGGTAGATAATGTGTTGGTTCAACGTTCTCACCTCCCTTCGCATCCTCGGGGGCGGGTGATTTTGTCCCTTCACTAACTACACTGGTTTAAAAATGTGTTTTGGCAAAGTTTTTTGTAAGTATTAAAAATATTTTTAAATCAAAACATTTCCTTATCTTACAAAATATGACAAAATATTTACTATAGAGTACTTAAAATCGGCAAAATTATCTATGAAATTATAAAACTTCTAAGAAATTGCCTAATTCGTAGAAGTATTCACCAAGACAACAGATATTTATAGGAAGACACCAAGACAACAGGCACTTATAGGAAGATTTGTTAACAAAAAAGAGAGTGTTGTATTATTATGGATATAGTTGGGGGGAATGTCTTATTTGAACTTTGTGGTCGGCAGACTGGTAATGTATGCGGAGGCAAATCTTGAACTAATCCGGTTTGAATCGGCTAAGTTGAGGTTCATGTTTAAAGTAATCTTTCTGAACACGATGGAGCTCGCTCTGATCGCAATATTTTTTGATTACATAGGTAGGATGGCTGAGTTTCTTGTTTCGGCCGGTGTGTTAATGAGCTTCCGCATGTTTTCGGGCGGCTTTCATTTCAAGAAATTTAGATACTGCACTATGCTTAAGTTTTCCATCTTTGCGGCTGTCATTTTGATACTGCCCGACGTCAGCGGTACATATGCCGTTATGGAAACGCTGCTCCTAGTATCGTTGCTTCTCACCATCGCTTTAGCTCCTGTCAGCAAGTGTAATGTGGCGCATACAGCGAAAAACAACCGGAGATTTAAGATTATTTCGGCAGATGTTCTTCTTGCATACTCTCAATATGTTCCCAATTGTTTTCCTAATTTAACGCGGCTGTGCGTAGCTGACTATCAGATTGATTGTTGACCGCGTTTTTTATATTACAGTTTTAATTGTTCATGGTTTTCTACAGATTTTAGCGCGGCGTGTCTAATCTGAAATATTCTGGAAGATCATAACTCCCATACGAAAGGAAAAACAATAAAACCATCAACGTGCTTGTAGGCATTGCGGATGATCTTAAAGTTTCAAGAACAGAGTTTCTGCAAAAGTGTGGCTATTTAAGAAAATCAGACATTCGGCACTGCTGTGTGTGAATCTTGCACATTATAATGAAAATGATTAAAAGCATTCAAAATCGTGAAAGCGTATATTGAGATACGCCCGCCGTCTGAGGTGAGCTCATGACTACTGTTATTCTGGGGGAGTTATTCTGATGATGACTATGTACTTAAAGAGAGACTCCCTGTTAAAATCAATCAGTACCTCATTGTAATAATTTAATCGCTTCGTTAACATAGCTGTCATATAGAAGAAATGGTCAGGGAAGTCCCTTTTTGCTTCCGCCAGAAGCAGGAATATAGGGTCACCACCCAAGTTTTCAACTAGGTACAGTACAGTATGCGCCCGTACCACATATTCAGTGGCAACTGTTTGACTATTGCTTAAAGTCGGCCTACGCACCAAGTCTACTGATGAATTGACCAGAGATCTGAATTGTTCGTTTTCGACGTACCATTCTTCGGCTAGATAATGTGCTGTCATCGGGTGTGTATCGGGCAAGAAATACAAGCGATGCGGATTGGTTGCGGGTAAGCTGGGCAAATCAATTATTGCGCCATTCCAATATGACGGCTCGATGGATTGTGTTTTATTTGAGCATTGGTTTGAAAGCTATTTTCTACCAAGCATTCCTTCTTCATCAACCGCAGTTCTTGACAATGCTTCTTTTCACAGAAAAAGCAAGCTATATTTGCTTGCTCAAAAATATGGCCACAAACTCATATTCCTGCCGCCATATTGCCCAGAGCTTAACAAAATCGAAAACTTCTGGTCTTGGCTTAAAGGTATGTTGAAAAAATTTGTTTCTCGGTACGATGACTTTAATGATGCTTTGAGCTACTGTTTTAATGTTATTTGAGTATATAAAAGCGCGAATATATAAGGTATACCTCATATATTCGCGCTTTTATAGACGCGGTTTTATTTGACGCTTACATTTAAGCACTTGTTAATTGGTTTGCTTGTAATTAAGAATCCGGCCTAATAGGTCTGCCAATGTCTTGTGTGCGGGCAAAGAAATCATGATTTTTGTAGTTGAACAAATGTGTCATGGTTGGCCCGCCCCACCAAGGGTCTGCTCTCCATCGCTTTTCACCAAGGCTGCTGAAGAAGGTCGCGCCCTGGCTATTATCAAGACCATCCAGCACGTTTATAACGGCTTTTCTTATAGCCGGTACAGCATCTGGCCTTGCTGCTGTATACATACCATTGCGGACAGGTGAGAATTGGTTCGGCGCAAACATGACCCGGTACAGACCCGTCGGAAAAGCCGAATGATAGTGTCTGTTCAGTATGACGTTAAACACTTTCTCAAGACCATTCAGTCCTTCCCCACGAGCTTCGGCATACAACATACGTTCAATGGGATTAATACACCTATTGGCTATATTGATAAGCAGTTGTCCTAACCATGGGTCATGCCGATCAGGGTTTTCCCATGCAGGACGGGTATTAATAACACCGGCGTCAACAAGTACGTCAAGAGCTTCCTTAACTCCCGGCACACCATTCTCTATACGTGCGTCAAGTGTGGGTATCGCCGCAGTAAGCAGAGCGTTTATATGTGGAATACGTCCTTCGCGTTCCAACCAGTAATAAGGGCTGTTTATAACTCCAAGTTCAACCATATGTTCCACATTGGCTTCAAACTCCGGGGTATTAGTGACCTGTGGCGGCGCATAGTCTTCGACCATCCGCAAAAACTCCTGCCACAACACGGCGTTTGGCCCTGTATGTGTCGCGGGACAGCGCTTACCTGTGGCGATTTCATGTGTGATTACGTTCTCTATAGGTATGTTAAACCTATTCATCAGGTAACGAACGGTTCGTACTGTTTCGTCCACTACCTCGTCCATAATCCAGAAGTCTTCAAAATTATGACGGCTTCCGCCTTGGCGGACACGGCTGCACATCTCAATACCTATGGCATTGCGGTTACGCGCCGCAGGGTGACGGGGGTTATTAGACCCTATGTGCCACGCGATGTCCGTAAGTCGCACCACCTTAACAGTTTCCTTTTCGTCAATGAAAAGGTGCGCGGAAGCGTTACGCAGAACAGACCTGAAGAAGTTTGCATTGCCTCGTGCGGTGTCGCCATCATTGGCAGTATAGTGTACGGCTATGTATTGCGGTGTGAAACCGCCTACATTACGGTTAATCTGCGTGAGGTCTTCAAACCACTCGCGCATTGACCCTGTCACTTGGCGAACGCCGCCCATATGCCGCATTGCATGTGTTAAGTTTGTCGGTCTGTTCATAACACGCCACCCCCATCTGCGGTTTCTCCGGGTTCCGGCAGGTCGCTTATTAGACCGCAATTACATGATTTAACGGCTTCGCCGCACTCACAGACACCTCCTTCGGGGCTGTCGTCACAATATCCCATAAGGTCGGGGTTTATGTTCTCCGCAACCCACTTATCCCACTCTGCTTGCGTCGTAAATTCAGGAATAGAGAGTTTGCCGCTGTACTCCATACGACTATTTCCTCCTCTTGGTAGCCTGCCAGCCACTCTGATTCAACTCGTCAACCTTTGCGGTGATTACAGCGCCTAACTGACCCTCGTTGTACGTACTAAACCCTTGCTCACGCAGGAACTGAATTACTGCCCGATGTTTTTCCTTCCCCCGGCCTTCGCCCCTCATATGGACTTCGCTTGCTCGTATGGCGACTTCCGCCCACGTTTGCAAATAAGACAACGATTCAGAATCAGATTTAGACTTTAACACAGGTATTACGTTGTTTTTGACAAAGTAGGCAATGTAACCAAGTATGCCGGTTACGGCAACACCTATCACATGGTCAAATATGCTTTCCATCATATATTACCACCACCTCTCAAAGTCCTGGTCGCCTCGGGGGCGTCCGTCTTCGTCAAGGTTATATTTATTGCGGCTCTCTTTCTCTTTCAAAGACTTGTAACAATACCCCAGGATGGTCGCCGCCAAAGACGGAATAATAACCAATGTGGTCTGCTGGTTGATAGGGTAGCCATGAGTAAAAGCAATTACATAATCAGCAGTTATCCAGCCAATACTCGCCAAAGCAAATAACGTAATTATTACCTTGCTGTAGTTGAACTTAAACCTCGCTCCAGGTTTTTCAATCGGAGACTGTAACACGATTTTCGTGGTTTGCGACTTTTTTCGCAAGTTATTACTCATAGGCTAATTAAACAAACGCAGGGTTTGTTAGTCCTCCAGTATATCAAAATACCCCATAGCTTCCGCCTTCTCAAGCTTTGCCTGTAGCTCGTTGCGCTCTTTGCGCCACTGTTGACGTTTAGATGGAGTTGCACTGTCGCCGTCCTCACTGTGCAGCTTTACTATCGACATAGCCTCAGGCGTTATCTGTTCGATTACCTTTAATTCAGACTCGAATCTGTTCATCGTTTGAGTGTCCTGAGATGCCAAAAGTGCGCCAACTACAGCCTCTAAATGTTCAATGACATCTGGCAGCGATTGGCGAAGGGCTATGTCCAGCGCGTTCTTACGTGCCAATAGCTCATGTAATTCTTTTTTATCCATGTCAACCTCCTGTGTTTTTTTGATAATATTGGTACTAACAACATTTTTGAAAATAATTTTTGGGTTTACGTGATGCGGAAACAAAGTGGAAATCTAAAAACGCCGTTAGACGCCATGGGGTTACTTGCAGCACCAAGCGCTCCGACAGCCGTTATAGTGCCTGAATAACCACTTGCCGGAGTCGAAAGCCACCACCCAGATCGCGCACCCCCACTGCCTGAACCTTTTACACGCTTAACCATGCTTTCAGCGAAAATAGGGTATTGTTGATATCCATAGGAATCCCAACCCTGGTTAGGGCTTAGCGTACCGCCCCATTGAGTAGTACCATAAACTTCAATTTCTGACGGCAACCATAAAAATCCCATGTCACGCCAATCCCCGGCATTGTTGTCGTGCAATAACACACCCGGTGAATAGCGGCGTGGCAAAGGGACTGTTTTTTGAACTATTATACTTCTTAACTCGACCGGCAGTTGGCTATAGATACCGCTTGAGGTATAGTTTACAGTAGTTGTAGCGGGATCTGCGCCTATGCCGTTAGGTACAGTCATTTGCAGGCTATTCAGAAATGCATACATGTTGGATACCGACCATGGAGAGGGCATTACCGCTAAGCCATTGTTATAATTAACCAGGTTCCACTGAACAGGTGAATGCCACAAGTCACGGCTTATAAAGTCAATATGGTTTCCTAAATCCGGATTACCATAACGGGTGTAAGTATTTATTCCAGCTACATCCATAATCATAAGATTGTCAGAAACAACCAATGGAATAAAGTCGTTCACATTAATTCCGTTGAAGTTCCCAGATTGTATCCGGTTCTGTATCCACGCCCATGGGCTTTCGAACTCTGTAATTTCAGCCGCAAATTTAACTGTCAAATCCACACCGTCATATATCCGGTTTGTGACTTGTTTGACACTTCCAAAAGCATCATCTGTTTTCTGGTTATCGCCGTTAAAATCCACCCTTTCCGGCTTATCGCTGCCTTGCCATTGATTAAGGCCAATATTGGGGGTCGGTAATCCTGTACTTGCCATGTCTTTTCCTCCTTAGAATTGTATGGTCGATATTCTTATCACCAAGCCGCGTTATGAGGCTAAATCTGGAACTATACCATCTCCTCTAATTAATTTTTTAAAATAAAACAATTCTGTATATGTTCAATATTGTCGTTACATCAAGTATTATTATCAGTTCATCAAGTGATGCTATTGGTTAGGGTAGGAACATATTATCGCCTGTAACTCTTACAGGAAGGAGGCGTCTCATCCTTGTTCCGTCGCCAAGCTGGCCACGCGAATTATTACCCCAAGCCCATAAGCTGCCGTCAGCTTTGATTGCTACTGTGTGGGTGCTATCAGCCGCCCGTGCTAAAATACTGCCCATTGATACAGTAGTTACATCATCCATTATTCTTACAGGATATTCCACAACTCGACTTCCAATCTGGCCTGGTGGGATATTGGGATTCCCAATATAACCGGTTCCAAGCTGGCCTACATTATTTATGCCCCAAGCCCATAAGCTGCCATCGGTTTTGATCGCCATGGAAGCGCTAAACCCTGCGGAGACAAAAGCTATGTCTTCCATTATTTTCACAGGGTCAGTTATGATATTGTGAGAGTTTGGTCTTCCAAATCTCCACAAACTACCATCTGTTCTGATAGCAAGTGAATGCATGGCTCCAGTTGATACAAAGGCTACGTCATCCATTATTTTTACCGGTGGTATATGTTGAAAGACTAGACTCCCATCTCTTCTACGCCCGCTAACATGACTCCGACCCAATACCCATAAACTACCATCAGCTTTGATCGTCATGATAGGGCCTTGTTGACTAGCCGAGACAGCCTTTACATCTTCCATTACTTTTATAGGTGTGGTTTGCACATAGTCTGGATCATCGATTTCAAGTCCCAGCGATCCTCTCGACCCAACCCAAACCCATAAGCTGCCATCACTTGTTATTGCTGCTGTACGGCTTCCCGCTGAAACAGCAACAACATCATCCATTATTTTTATTGGCGTACGACGCTCTGAGTTTGATCCGTCTCCAAGACTACCGGCGTTATTTCTGCCCCACGCCCACAAGCTGCCGTCGGTTTTGATCGCCATTGTATTGTTCGAGCCTGCGGAAACATAGGCCACATCATCCATTATTCTAACAGGCGTACGGCGATTTCTTGTTGTGCCGTCTCCAAGGTGACCGCTACTATTACGACCCCACGCCCATAAGCTACCATCAGACCGTATGGCATAAGTTGTTTCGAACCCTGTCGAAGTCATCACCCACTTATGACCTGCTGTTTCACTTTCGGACGTTGCTGTAATACATGCTGAAAGCAGCGTTAAACACAAAGCGAAGCTTATAGAGTTGATTAGAAATCTGTATTTCATTATGATCACCTCAATATCATCCTCCGAGAATATTCGCTCCCGAAAATATTTTCTATATAAAGACTTACATAACCAGAGTCTTCTATACCTATTGAACTGGTCCAAAAAATTTGCGAGACACCTGGGTCTAATCTCAAAACTCTAGCATCTGGTGTAGCTATGAATCCTGGAACTCCAGATACAGTTGTCGTTAACCACACATCGCCTCCGGAGAATCGATCACCATAATAGCGCCCTATAAAATCAGGCGGTTTAACATCAGTTGTCATACGCGGATGAGTATGAATCCATCCTTCAGCCGTACCGCCAATGGGAATTCTTGGCACAATAAAATTTTCACCGCCAAAAGTCCAGGTACGCCCGAGAACGTACTGTCCTTCTCGGTTACTTAAAATCCATGCGCCAAATTCTCTGCCATATGGGAGGTTAGCAGATGGCCCTGATTGAGGGAAGTATATTAGTGACCATGCGAGTATAGCCTCCTGCTTATACGCAAACTGCTGTCCTGGATTTCTCCCTGTTAAATTCCAGCCGTTCCCTGAAATGTATCGTATCTGAGAACCAGGGAAGAACGTAGCGGCATTAATCAAATGAGATACGGGAGATGTTGTGGTTCCGCCTCTGTTAGGATTAGGCGTGGCGCTCCAGCCCGAGCTATCCATACTTCCGGCCCATTCCCCCGATGCCCTGTTAAAGTAACTGACGGTGACATTACCGCATGTTGAGCGGACTGTGGCTACCATGTAAGCGCCTTCGTTCCGTGTTCTGACAGATAACCCCCAAGGGTCTGCCCATATGATAGGGTTGTTCATAGTATATACATAAAGATTCCCGCTCTGCAAGATAGTTTCGGTGTTTTCTTGCATGTTCTTGGTATTCCAGTTTGGATCAGGCTGAGTAAATCGTCCGTTTCCGGGGTTGTAGTTTCTAAAGCGTAAATAGTAGGCGCTTGTCTCAGCGTCCCAATACTCCCCCGCGTAGCGGAAGGGGTTGGTATCTGTAGGAACGGGGTTCCTCTCGTTACCAAACGCGTTGTATTCGTATGTAGTGTCCGTGTGCTGAACTACATCGCCACGCATGTTAAACTGGTAGTAGAATAGGGAGTTGTCCGTCTGCCGGGCGATAAGGTCGATGCCGTAGAGGTAGCGGGTTTGTGTGTCGTCGTTGACAGACTCCAACACAATATTCTCACCATCCCAGTGATGGATCGTCCTATGAACGGCGCCGCTGAAAGGATTGACTACGGCCTTGCCGTGGCGGAGTCCATCCGGGCGGTAGCGGTAGAGGATACTCATGGGCGGTCTGTGGACTTTCACAAGCCGGTCAAAGCCGTCGTATTCGCGCATGTCGATGATAGCCGGCGTGTCCGCGCGTTCCTCGTCCCGTAAGTCCATCCTCCCGGGCCCTGTTGTAGACGAAGACATTTTTTCCCATTCGCGGTATATCTGATTGCCGTTCGCGTCGTAGCGGTAGGATAGTACTTCCGTAGATTGGTCTTGCTTCTTGTTCTCCCTCACAAGCAGGTTGTTCGGCTGGTACTCATAGGTGGTCTCATAACTCTCAGAGCCTGATACGGTCATCCTTGAGCGGTTGGAAAACTGGTCGTACTCATACGCGATAGTATTCCAGTCCGGGTCGCTTTCCTGGGTGAGTCTGCCGATCCTGTCGTATTGGTATCTTATGGTGCGGCTGGCGTTAGTTCTGTCTATCTTGCTTGAGGGGTTGCCGTCAAGGAAGAAGTTGTACTCCCATGCGGAAGTCCTGACCCCATTTCTTCTGTTCTCCAGCGAGACGATCAGGTTGGCGTCATTATAGGAATAGACAGTCTCCATGTTACCCTGGGGGTATCTCATGGCCGTGCGGTTTCCGTTCGCGTCGTAGTCATATTCGCTTATTACCGCTCCGGCAGCGCCTCCGGTACGTACTCTTTGCAGTCTGTTGACATCGTCATACGAGTAGTGCAAGGATATTTCAGGCGAAGCCGCGTTACTTCTGATCAGCCTGAAAGTCTCCCGGCTGCCGTTAGGGTCGTATGTGTATTCCTTGACTGCGCTGTCCGGGTCGGTCTGTCTTACAAGCTGGCCTCTGTTGTTATATGTGTATTCCATCGTTAACGAGTGTGCAGGCTGCCCGTGTTCCGCCTCACGGCTTATTCCTCTTAGTATCGCTCCCGTACGGGCGTCTTGTGCCGTTGCATTGATTATAAGCCAGCTACAACTTTCCACACATATACATAGATCAGTTTACCGTCCTCATCAAACCCCCAAAAAATATCAGCAAACGTAGCTAAAAAGAATTTGTACCAAGCGCGGTAACTCCCAATAAAAACCCTAATTGATTGTTCCCCAACAACGGAGTGGCCTGCTGAGGTCTCTGTAACAGGCCATTCGGGAATCGGAGGGCCAGGTCTCACAAATCCCCCTTCAAAGCTTATATAACGAACCCTCCAATCTTCCCTGCCTTTAATAACGTCAATGACATCGTGAATATCCGTACCCATCGGTGTAAGCCGCAAGATATTCTCCCTTATGTTTTCCGAAGATCTGCGTAAAGGATTTATGAGTATTTGCAAAGTCGTTATAAGTGCGATTATTAGTAAGAGGGATAAAATGACTCTAAGCTTCATCATGCTCTACTCCTCCAACTATGGTCTTTGAAAATAGTGTGCCGGTATCGGTCGATTCCACCCCGGGGAAGTGTACGGCGGATTCCCGGGGCTAAGTCCGACAGATAACAGAATACCATGTGCAAATGAATTGGAGTTGTGTCCCAAGCCGAAATTTGCTCCTCCTGGAAACAGATTATAGTGGACGTTGCGTTGATTCTCGTTAAAATTATTATGGGCGTCAAACAGCCTATTTGACAGACCGATAATACCGCCTAAATAGAGAAGCGTCTTAAAATTATTTGTGTTGATGTCTATATCTGTTGGGCTATTGATAACACTTTCTTTCATCCACCATACGTCTCTAAAAGGAGCAGTACCCCCTATTGTGGCAAATTGCCAGCCGAGTCTTACCCAGGGATTGTTTTTAAAATGCTCTGTTCCGTGAAGAGGGTGCCCTGGAGATACAGCAATGATTATGAATGTATGTTGAATACCAACTGGATTTCCGAAAGCATTATGCCCCGAGAGATAAACCCTCGACATTATATCCCATTGCCAGCCGTTTCCGGGGGCATATATGGGCACGCCTGATGAATCCGTTTGCACTGACCCACGGCCATAAGTATTTGACGATCTGCCGGAACTGTCAGCGAACCAGCCCGTGCTGTCGGCGCCTGAGAGCCAATTTCCTGTTGCCCTGTCGAAATAGTTGACGGTAACTTGACCACTTGGTGATGTGGTGGTAACCCTGGTGGTATTGCCACTACTTGTCGAAGAGCTTGACCAAAGCCCCCATGGGTCTGACCACATGATGGGGTTGTTCATAGTATACACATACAGGTTTCCGCTTTGCATGATAGTTTCGGTACTCTCTTGCATGTTTTTGGTATTCCAGTTTGGATCAGGCTGAGTAAATCGTCCGTTTCCGGGGTTGTAGTTTCTGAAACGCAAATAATAGGTGCTCGTCTCAGCGTCCCAATACTCTCCCGCGTAGCGGAAGGGATTTGGGTCTGTCAAGACGGAACTTCTCTCGTTACCGAACGCGTTGTATTCGTATGCAGCGTCTGTGTGCTGAACTACATCACCACGCATGTTGAACTGGTAATAGAATAGGGAGTTGCCCATCTGCCGTGCGATAAGGTCGATGCCGTAAAGGTAGCGAGCATGAACATCCTCATTGACAGACTCCAGCACAATATTCTCACCATCCCAGTGATGGATCGTCCTATGAACGGCACCGCTGAAAGGATTGACTACTGCCTTGCCGTGGCGGAGCCCGTCGGGGCGGTAGCGGTAGAGGATACTCATGGGCGGCCTGTGGACTTTCACAAGCCGGTCGAAGCCGTCGTATTCGCGCATATCAATGATAGCCGGTGTGTCCGCGCGTTCCTCGTCCCGTAAGTCCATCCTCCCGGGCCCTGTCACAGCCGAAGACCTCTTCTCCCATTCACGGTATATCTGATTGCCGTTCGCGTCGTAGCGGTAGAACAGTGTTTCCGCAGCCTGGTCTTGCTTCCTGCTCTCTCTTACAAGCAGGTTGTTCGGCTGGTACTCATAGGTGGTCTCATAGCTCTCAGAGCCGGATACGGTCATCCTTGAGCGGTTGGAAAACTGGTCGTATTCATACGCGATAGTATTCCAGTCCGGGTCGCTTTCCTGTGTGAGTCTGCCGATCCTGTCGTATTGGTATCTTATGGTGCGGCTGGCGTTGGTTCTGTCTATCTTGCTTGAGGGGTTGCCGTCAAGAAAGAAGTTGTATTCCCATGCCGAGGTTCTGACCCCATTTCTTCTGTTTTCCAGCGAGACGATCAGGTTGGCGTCATTATAGGAATAGACAGTCTCCATGTTACCCTGAGGGTATCTCATGGCCGTGCGGTTTCCGTTCGCGTCGTAGTCGTATTCGCTTATGACAGTACCGGCAGACCCGCCGGTGCGGACTCGTTGCAGCCTGTTGACGTCGTCATACGAGTAGTGTAGGGATATTTCAGGTGATACGGCGTTGTTTCTGAGCAGCCTGAAAGTCTCCCTGCTGCCGTTAGGGTCGTATGTGTATTCCTTGACTGCGCTGTCCGGGTCGGTCTGTCTTATAAGCTGGCCTCTGTTGTTATATGTGTATTCCATCGTTAACGTATGCGCCGGTTGCCCGTGTTCAGCCTCGCGGCTTATTCCTCTGAGTATCGCTCCCGTACGGGCGTAAGATATTTCCCGTTCGCTTGTCATTTGGCCGTTGGGGTTATCCACGGTTACGGACTCCCTCGTCGGCCGGTTTAAGGCGTCGTAGCGATAGTCTATCCTGCTGCCGTTGCGGTCTGTCTTGCTCACTAATGTTCCGGTATTGTCGTACTGAAAGCGCTCGACCTGCCCTATGGCGTCCGTGATTGTCAGCGCGGCCCCAAATCTGTTGTATGTATATCCGACCGCGCTAAAGTTTCCGCTTGACTCCGTATAACCCGTGCGGACTTCCGTTGTGTTGCCCACCCCGTCATACTGGAAGGCCGTTCGCAGCCATCTCGCTCCGGTTAGGTTGTCGGGGTTTTTGAATGTGTACTGGATTACATCCGTCTGACGGTTCCTCGCGTCATAGCGATGCTCTATCTCACGCCAGAACTCACCCTGACTCACCTTTCTCCACGTAAGGTTTCCGGCCCGGTCGTAGTAGCTCTTAATGGTAGACCTTCTAGCGTCAAACGGGAATACCTGTCTGATCAGCCGTCCGGCGGCGTCATGATGGAACTCGGTCTGCCTTCCCGTAAAGTTCCAACTGAATCGTATGTTCCCCAACGCGTCGTATTCAGTCCGTGAGGTTTGCGCGCGTCCGTTCATCCAGCGTGTCGTGGACGTAGTCCTGCCCGCGTAGTCGTATGTCCATGCCGTTGGTATTGATCTAGCGTCGAGCAGGCTTATTGTATTGCCTATCTTATCATATCCGTGGGTAGCGACTCTTGCTCCGCCTGAAAATGCCTTGCGCACCTGTCCCATCTGATCCAAAAATTCCGCGGTTACTAAGCTAGGCGCGGCGGAGCCTTCGCCGATAACCGTCTTCTGATGGAAGAAGTACCGCCTGCCGGGTTCGTCAGGGTCGGCATGGGCGTCGGTATAGGAGTGTGTTTCAATATAATTGACTGCGGGTATCCTTTTTGATGTTACGCGGTTAAAGCGGTCGTATTCATAAACCGCGGCCGCTTTGACATTGCCGGGTGAGGTTCCGTTTCCGTCATAGGTTCTTTCGGTGGTCAGCCGCCCTAGCGCGTCGTATGTATATTCAAGCAGTAAGGTGTCCCAGGCGTTCGGCGTATTGCCAACGGCGAGAAAAGCTCTTTCGATTTGCCCGAGCCGAGTATATTCATATCGTTCCCTGAATAAATTTTCATTGGTTACGGTGATGGAATTATTCGCGTCGTTGTAGTGTACCGACCTGGAATCTCTCCTGCCGTTTATCGCGGGAAATGTTTCGCTTATAGCGCGCCCAAGCGCGTCGTAAGCGATATTTGTCGTCCTGTTGTTGCCGTCCGTCCTGCTGGTCATCCTTCCGTAAGCGTCATAATCAAATGTCTCAACGATACTGCCTGCCGCAACTCCGTCCGCATCGACAATGCCCGCAATTTCCATCCTGATGGGCGCGTGCGTAAACCTCCCGCTGTTATAGGCGTAATTCACGGGGAAAAATGTGGACGCACTTTCCAGGCTCGCATTCCCAACCGTATAAAACCGTCGTTCCTGCGTTACGCAATAACGGTCGTTGTTCGTCGTTCCGTATATATATTGCGTCCTTTCTCTTAGGGTGTTATTTTCAAAGACTCTTTTGAATTCCACCACCTTATTATCCGGGCTTGAGCGGAGTGCATATCTTATGTAAATGGTTGCGGCGTCGTCCTTCTTATAGTTCTTCTCCGTCAGTATGCTATGCGCGCCGTAAAGGAGGTTGGTTTCCTGGTTCAGCGCGGGATCATTCGGATATGTTTCTATGATTTTCGTTACATTCGCTTTTTTGTCCGCGGTATACTGCCACTGCGTCAGATTTTGCAGATACCATGACTGCGTCTGTACGCTGTGTCGTTTCGTATCTTCGCTTGTGATTAATTTATAATCTTCTCTGCTCGAATCGGAACCATAGCCGTAAGCGCTTGAAAACACCAGAGCATTGGAATGCCTGGTTTCCATATTTATAAGCAGCCCTTGATCGTTAAAAATGTGCTGCTCGTTTACGTTGAAGAGCTTCTGCGTGTTTGCCTGCCTGATATATTCATTGTTTGCGGCAAGCGAGTACGTGTAGCTTACAGGATAGTGATCCGTACCGCCCGATATATCTTTGCGGGCGCGAACAGGGAAGTATTGCCTGAAGCCGCCCAGGTTATTTATAGACAGTCTTATCGGGTTAACCGCGCCGCTTTGCATTACTCCGTATTCATATTCCGTAAGCGCGCCGGTGGGGTGCGTAATTCTTCTCAAAAGCAGGAAAGGAAATTCCACGTTCGATGTGTCGCCATGTGCCGCAGACGCGAACCTTGATACTGCCCTGTATATATCCAGACTGTGGTACTCGTATTCAGTAATGCGGTTTAGCTGATCCGTGACCCGTACAAGCCGGCGGCCGCCTGCGTCGCTGATTGTATAAGTTATCCTTCTCGGAGCCGTCGGTGTGTGGTCAGGCATCGTCCAGGTCATTGTGTTGCCTGACGCGGACAGTACGATATTTCTCCCCCACGTATCGACAATCGTCATGCCGTTACGGCCCGCAAGCTGAAAGCATATGGTATTTCCAAAGTTGTCTTGACGGGCTACAAGCTGAAAGCTGTCCAGTCTGCCTATGTTATCAACGATTCTTTGAAAATAGTCTTTATTCCCATTTTTATAAGATACCACCGTATGGTAAGGTCTTGTTATATCCGAGCGGAACGGATGTACAATACTTCCTGTCGTTTGCGCGACAGTCACATCCAGCAGCGGATGCCCTTTGAGGCTGTTGCCTTCGATTTCAAAGTTTCTGCCGTCCTCCAGATGCAGGTGCATCGGGTAAATAAAGTTAATCCGATCCTGTTCGCTTTCCGGCACAACTTCTATAGACGGCAACACAAAGTACCAGCCGAAACCAAGCCCGTACATCTTGTTATTATGAGCGTTGTTTCGCCTGCCGGTACTAAATCTACCCCACCCGACAGATACAGGATTCATGTCGTACAATCCGGCGCTGTCGGAATTGTAGCGCCTGGTCATAATCAGGTCAAATCCGTTTCTCCCCGGCAATACAAAATCGGTTACGCTGTACTGCAGCGTACCATTATTGAGGATTACCATTTCATTTTGCGACATGGGATACGAGAAGGGCGCTTCCATAAAGCTTCTGGGGTCTTCGGGCAAAGCTGCTCTCATAGATGCTGATGATTGGGCTAACTGTTCCTTTACAGTGTCTTCCGTACTATTGTCTGAATTAGCTGACTTTCTATCGTCCATAAACTGAATCCCCTTTCCGCCACTTTCAAAATTCAATGCACAAAAATAGTTTCCTCTCGTTAAAACAAGGAAACTTCAGCTAATCCGGTTCTTCTCGCAATAAATTCTATAAGAGTTACGCAACCGCTCCAGCTTTCTCCGTTCTGAGCCGATATGATACAATGGAATCGAACTTCCCCCGGGGTATCGGCGTTGATATGTAAGCGCACAGAAGGATTTAGATTTTGAGCCCTGAAATTCTTCATCTCTAATACACCCGCCCCATAGCGGAAAGTAAGAGGCACTCTTTCAGTATCTCGCAGGTCTCTTCCTTCAATCAGCACCAGGTAGCGAGCTCCTCTGATTGTCTGCCATCTGAGCGTTGCTTCCCGGTAGAAAATTGGGATGACCGGCAAAATGCTGCTTGTAAGAAACTCGGAACCTTCGCCGCTTGTATCAAATGCTTTTATGCGGTATATTGCGGTTCTCGCACCAATTTTGATGGTATCATCTGCCGCCAGGTGATCTTTGTAGTCTAAAAGCCGTTCAAAATCATCCCAAGTCAAATTTTTTTCTTCGAGATTATCCCAATCGAGCCAGTGCGCTTCTAATTTATCCCAAGATATAAAAGGGATCAAATTTTCAATTTGTCCCCAAGTTAAGTTTATGCTTTCAATTTCCTTCCAGGAAACATCTCCAGCCTCAAGTTGCGACCAGGTTATCCCCCGTCCTTCATTTGCAATTAATCCTGGACCTTTATAGATAGCGAAACTGTGAGGAAGTCTTGCAAAGTCCTGCCATGTCAGGCTTCTGGCTTCTATTTCATCCCAGGCAAGCGCTTCTATATCAAGACTATCCCATGTTCGTCCAATTGCGGGCAACACCTCTAATTGGTCCCACTCTAAATCCAAATCATCGGCTTGATCCCATGTTTTTTCGATACTGTCAAACTGCGACCAAGTACGTCCTCTGGAAGCGTCTTCAAATGTTTCGTTAAATTGGCGTTCAAGCCGATACGCGGTAGAACCGTCCACAACAGCCCAGGACAGTTGATCCGTTGCTCCTTCGTGCAAAAGCGGGATATGCAAACACTTCGGCCTGTCCAACATTCCGTGTCCTCCCTCAAATCCACTATTTACGATAAACTCCAGCGTAAACTCCTCATGTCTAACACTTGCTACTTTACTTGAAATGTGCTTCTGAAAACTTGCTGACACTTTCAACCACTACAATATGATATAAAATTTGCTTGATTTTGTCAATACATTTTTAAGATTTTCTTGAGAAAATTAATTTGCGGATAATGTCAATGGTGTAAATAGCAAAATTTAATACTCAATGTTGACGAATGTTTAAGAAGCTTTTTGTTTCTACAGATCATTTCCTTGACAAAATGATTCATTTGAATTGACAGTCTGATAATTGATAGATTAGATTATTATATTAAAGAAAGCTAACCGGATCGTCCTTCTCTTTATATATGGTGTTAAATAATTAGAATCACCTCATCAACTGAATTTATAGCATAGCAAAAACAATCAATTATATATACCATATATACCATAAATTTTAAATATAGTCAATACATATTTTTATATTTCGACTAATTTTTACTATATATTTTATCAGAAAGCTTTTTATTCAAATACAACCTTTCTAAAGATCGCCAAATAACTGATGGAGAGGTATGTTCTTTACTAAGAAACCAAGAAAGCTACAAGCAGTTGTAGAAATTACGTTTACAATGGCTTTTTTGCATCCAAACCAAAAAGAACGGAAGCCCTCCATTGCTAATAACAGAAAACAGGGAGGAACAGACCAGCAAGTATAGAGAGTGTACCCACACACTCCCGTTTTTCATTTTGGGAACCCCTTCCTCAAAAAGAAAAATTGCTTGCTGGATGAATATCCCCTGGATGTGTAAAAAGCCACGTCTAGGTAGCCCCCAAGCCTGCTAAATGACGCGGACAGCACGCCAAGCACCCTGCGCATTCTTGCCTAGCAATTGGAGATAGATTTGAAAAAGTGACGTCAAGCGAAAATCCAGCCATGATTAGCTTTATGAAGCGCTCAAAGAAAGCTCAGTGGATTTTTAAGACATTTGAAATGACGCAATTTTTATTATGCGGGTAAAGAGTAGGTATCAAATAAAATCTCACCTACCCTAGCTGAGGCTTTATTTGACGTCTACTCTGCAATAATTAGCAAAAGAGCAAGCGCGCAGCTCGCTGTCAATTATGACGGCGGCCGCGCCTCTCAATATACGCTTTCACGATTGTGTATGTTTTTAATCATTTTCGATTAATATGCAAAATTCGCACGCAGCAGCGCCGAATGTCTGATTTGCTTAAATAGCCGCACTGTTGCAGAAACTCTGTCCTTGAAACTTTAAGAGCATCCGCAATGCCTATAAGCACGTTGATGGTCGGCTGAACTGGCTTGCTGCTTCGTATATCAGTTCCACCCCTCATTCGATACATGTATGTTCTGCTGACACCGCAAATCTCAGAAAACACCGTCCACGATAAATTACTTTGGGCCTGCAGCTTTTCAAGTACATTTCCCAGCTTGTTTTCCAGCATATGCTCCCTTCTTGTCTTAGCTCATTTTGTCGAAGCGGATTTCATGCTCCCCAATTACTATTTAACTTGCCCTCCCGCAAAGAGTACATTGGTTATCTGTGTGCTCTGTATCCAGCTTTAGGATTATTGCGCCGGTTTCTTCATCATAGGATACCGAAACAGAGTCCTTTGCTTCCCAGTAAGCTTGTTTTCTAATGTCGTATGGCAGGGTTATTCTGCCTAGTTCATCAATCTTGCGAATAAAATCTGCACTTTCCATATGTTTTCCCTCCGTTAGTTTTTTGTTATGGAGCGCCGCCGCCCGCAAAGGCGGACGGCGGTTTGCTGCTCGGCAATACCGTTGCAGGTCTACCACTAGGGCGGGAAAAACCGAAGTATTGGCGAGCACATCTCGTATATCTCGGCTGCGTAGATGCCTAGAACCACATACAGCATAATAGCTCCTCCTTTCAAAAGGGTTATGTATGTTATGGGCTGTAAAGCCCTAAACACCACGAGAGGTAGGGTTTATTAAAATTACTCTATTTCCAATACTTGAATAAAGCTGTCCGTCTTAGAAAAACTTATAGTGATATTCGGATTCTTCCTCATTTCTTTTACAATGGCATCCTTATTAAGCCTGAACTCAGGTGATACTATTTCAGAATGGGCTTGTCCGATATTAGTTTTAAGCATAAACCTGAAACCCTTATTGCCTTCTATTTTTACATGTATTGATTTTTCATCCTGAGTTTTAGCCTCTGATAGCGCGTTATCTATAAAAGCTACAATAATGCTATATAAATCGTAATTATCAAGATTTATGTGATTTCCCGAATACCCTGGCAGGCTTGATGGGCTTACAGAAACGTCAAGATAAATCCCAAGTTCTTCGCTTGTATATATAAGATCGTACAACAATGCTTGTAAAGTTGGGTTTTCTATTCTGTCTATGCAACCATAGTACCGTAATCTTTTCTCACTTGACCTCTCAAACTTAGTTATGGTTTGTTGCGCCCATTGCGCAATAGCAAGCTGATCGCGGTTGTGGACTGCCAATTGCTTTTCAAGTGATACGGAGTATTCACGATATATTGCAAATATCACGGCTATAGTCAATAACACTAAGTCCAGAACTGAATAGCTCTCCATCCCTAAAACATCAAAGTACATTGGAAAAAACAGATTGAAGAAAGCGATAAAAAATAGTTTTGCGCCTATGTCAATTATCAAGAGTTTACGGCTCATATCAAATCTGAATATCAAGGGGCAGTATCGCCTAAGTAGCAAGGCCGACCCGAGATATGCCGTTGATAGAACAGCTATAAAAACAGGCATGTCTGTAATACCGTCATGGGGAAACATGATAAAGCCTATGCTTCCGACAAAAGCAATTGCCCATTGAAAAGCTACAAGAATTGTCAATGCGAAGCTGAACCCGGTTATATAGCCGTTAGTTTTGTTATCAGCTATGTTATAAGCTCCGAAATCGAGGATAAATATTGTTGATAACGCTAGAATTATGTAATTGGCGAAAACCTCCCGGCCGCCTATAACAAACAGTATATTTATAGTAAAAACGGAGATGAAATAGGCCAAGCATTTCAGATGTTTTCTCTTAACCCCGTATTCACTTAGATATTCATCCAAATACCATTCGCCACCGTCAGCATCTACAATTAATTTTGAAATTATTATCAGATAGGATAGAGCAGAGACGATTGACTTTAATAACCCTGCCAAACCGAGCTGTTGCGCTAATTCTGACAGCCAAGCCAGGTCTAAGGGCTCAATTTCTCCTGATGTCCATATCCATAATGTTGTCATTAACATTTCCAATCCAGCACCGCCTTTTTGTAAAATACCGAGCAGGGACAGCTATGTCCATTGTCAAAGTGTAACATTAGTATCCCTTGTTGTTTTTGTATCCGTTTTACGTTTGACATGTTGGCTATGAACGCCTTATGGCATTGAACAAATCCGCCGTCCAACTGTTCGAGCACATCATGCAAATCGCTCTTAAACGTGGAAACACCGCTGGAAAACACAATACATGTGTTGTGTGTTCCTTTGATTTTTTCAAAGTAATATATCTCCGAAAGATTAATCTTCAATATTTCATTTTTATTTTCAACTACAAAGAGCTTGTCGGCTGTTTTAGAACAATGATTGATGTAAGGAGGGGGGGTGTTTACCCGGTTTCCTTGATTACCTCCACCAGCTTCTTGCCACCGTGGGAAGACCTCTATTGTATTCAAATCCAGCAGATACAGCGCCACAATTCTTGTGTAAGTCATGTTCGACCTGGATAGAACCTCTTGCGGTATTGACAGGATATTTCCCACTTCAAGCGAGGACATCATTTCACCGGCGTGGACAGTACTATAGTCATATATATGGACTGAATTATTATGATCTACGCCACAGCTTATCAATATCGAGCCTGATTTCGCCGTGACATAAACAGTCTGCCCGACTATTCCGCTAAAGCTGCCCAAGCGAAGGAAGCACTCGGGGATTATTATTTTGCCGTTATATGTTATAAAGGCTGTCTCTTTTCGTAGATACCGCATGTTAATGCTCCCTTACTCACAGCATTTTAGGTTGTGGTTATTTTTGTGTATCTTGTGATTTTTATGAATAGCGCCCTATCATGTATGTAATAATTATAACAATCATATTTACTATAGTAAATATTATATTGTACTATCGTCAGTTTAAAGATATACCCTGTCCCTTTAGACTATTTATGGGTGAGAAAATGGATAGATACCGCTTGGATTATGGGAAAATCGTTGAAAACGTAAAAGAGCTTAGGCGAATCAAGAACTTTAGCCAGCTAGAGCTTAGTGAGAAAGCAGATTTATCTATGAATACCATCTCGAAATTTGAAATTAACCAAAAGCAAATAAATCTGCAAACACTTATCAAGATAGCAAATGCATTTGACGTTGATGTTAATTACTTGCTTGGGTATAAATCAAAAGAGCTAAGCAAGCAAGAGTTGTTAATAAGCAGCCTAATTCAAGACCTTACAGATGAAGATAAGGAACTGCTTATTTCAATCTTAGCTGCAATAAGAACGCATAGGCAGTATAAAGGGTAAAATAATACCTATAGCCTGATGACGTAGCTTATTGCGCTTGTTGACTGCTCTAACCAACAAGCAGGGCATCGATAGTCGGAATTATTGATAACCGATATTTCCCCGTTCAGCCGGTACAGCTCAATGATATCAGCAAGTAAGCCCTCATCGTTGAAGCGGCACATATCAATAAGTATACCCGGCTGATTAGAGTCCTGTTTCTTAACTCTGCCGCGTGGGATCAATTTGGCGTTATCAACAGTTTCAGTAAAGTCCACGTATACATATCTGATGTAGTGAAGAAAGAAATAATCGTGGAACATAGAGCGTTTGTAAAGGTTTTGCTTGTTTACCTTAGAGAAAGTATCGGTGTCTATCGCAGAGAATAGGCACTCTGAATAATAATCGGGAACAAGTTTGTCACCAATAATAAAGAATATCCCTTCTATCGGTTCGCTGCTTTTTTCGACATCGTATCTTCTTGACTCATAGGCAGCTAAAGGCTGCGCCTGTGGGATCCTCTTCACATAACTCACCTCGATAACAGCCATAATTTACATTTATTTCTCTTTAAGTATAACTTTAGACATTTGCGCGGTCAACGTAGAATATGGTTAAAATTGGATGATATGTGTTAATCTGATGAGCATTGAATTAATATCAATAGGGGGAACGGATGTATATGCCCGACTTAAACAGTATTGTTCTCATTGTAATTAGTCTTGCGCAAATATTTTTACAATTCTGCATTATAACAAAATTGTTTAAAATCAATGTGCATTGGCTGGTCACGCTTACAAGCAGTTCGATAATTTCGATTTTACACTTTGAAAGCCTATTTTTGATGCTTGGAATATTCTTTGGAAGTACTATTGTTTACTATAGTTTGTTGGCTAGGATGCGTAGAGAACAAGTAGTTTTAGCAATTGCACTACAGTTATTCTTAGCGTTGTTTATAAATAACATTTTCAATATTGTTCTTCGTGTGTTTACGCCTATAATTGATATTAGCTATCTCAGTATTGTTACTATAATTGTGCTTACAGCAATTCTTACGATTATAAAAAAGACTGGGTTTACGGCTATCAATCTGACACGCGGTAAAATAGTATTTACACTATCACTAACATTGATGTTTATTGCTCTAGGCTCTGCTATAATCAATTACTTTTTGTTTCATGACGGCATGTCCAGAAATGTAATAATCTTGAATGCTTTCGGGATATTTGTTATACAAGCGACAACAATATATGTCGTTTCTGTACTCAATAAATTTACTTCCGAAGTAGAGAATGCTGAACTTCAAAAACAATACTCGAAAACACTTGAAAAATCTCTTGTCGAATGGGAAGGATTTCAACATGGCTTTAGAAACCAAGTTAATACTTTAAACGGTTTCCGTGAAGCAGAAGACAGCAAGGGCTTGTATGCGTATATTGATAGACTTGAAAATGGCCTCAACAACGAAAAAAGTGTCATAGAAATAAACCGTCACATTAAAGACAACATGCCGTGTATATATGGAATCACACTGGCCAAAACTGCTTTTGCCGTACAAAATGGAATACGGTTTAGTGTGATGGTAACCGCAAAGAAATTTGAACTGAAAACACTTAACGAGGTACAGCTAAGCAGAATGGTTGGTAATCTGCTTGATAACGCAATGGAACATGCTCTGCTATCAACTGAAAAATGCGTAGATATGGAGATATCAAACCATATTAGGGAAAAGATAAGAATTGTTATAAGTAATTCGGTTGACGAACAAGTTGATACGTCAAAGATATTTCAAAGAGGTTATAGTGGCAAGAAGGGGCATACGGGTTTTGGACTTTACGAAGTACAAGCAATTGTCGATAATCGAAAAGAAGAAGGGTGGTATGTTGATTTTAGCGTTAGCTGCACAGACAATACATTTATCGCTGATTTACTCGTGTGAGGTTGAAAAAAGCCCATCAAGGGCTAGGTTCGATTACTTGTTATCTTGTTTTTCCATCTTTTCGCGCAGGGCTGACGGCATTTTAGGTTGATGAATCGAAAAAGGCCAACATCTTGTAGTAATTGGAACTGTTGCGGCTCTTTCACCAGATTTTTTTAGGAACGAAGCAATTGTTTTCTTCATATGTACCTCCTCTAAGGGCAAAGTTCGCTTACTTGTTATCTTGTTTTTCCATCTTTTCGCGCAGGACTGACGGCATTTTAGGTTGATGAATCTGAAAAGGCCAACATCTTGTAGTAATTGGAACCGTTGCCGCTTTTTCGCCAGATTTTTTCAGAAGCGAAGCAATTGTTTTTTTCATATGTACCTCCTTGTTTAATATATTGACTTTTTACACCCAAATAACCGATAGATAGCCGGATGTAAAAAGACACATGTAATAGTGGATACCAACAGCAATATATTTGTTTCTATCCACATTCTATCCCAAAATATAGATATTGAGAAAAACAGTGATAAGAATACAATACCCAAAATTTTTCTTGCCGGTCGTCTCCTTACTATTGGCTGCTCGGCGGTATCGCTAGGTGCGTATAGAATTAACAGAGCCATATTAAAAAGGTATAAAGCCGCTGTCGCTATTTCGCTAAATGTCAGGACAAAAGATAAATAGATACTCAAATATAGCGCGCCTGCGTATGTGATGAAGCAAGCAGCTCTGCTATTGGCGTGAACACCCCCTATTGTTGCTCTCATTGTAATATAAGTCGCTATCGCGACAAGCATTTCTCTAAAGACACCGAAAAACAATGCGGAAATAATTATCGCCGTATAAGTGACGATAGCCGATACGATCAGACCGTAACCGTACGCCATTATCTCAAAGTCCGCCGTATCGTCGTTTTTTACTACAAAGCCCGCTATACTATTAGCTAATGCCTGAATCAACTGTTCTCACTTCCACGCATACATTTCTCTATGTAAAGGGCCAGGCCGTATAGGAATTTTAAGTTGCTTACCGGATGCTCGCCAAATAGATTTCGGTAGAGCTCTAAATCTGTGCATGTATTGATAGTTCTGTGAATGTTCATATCTACGCTATTTTTCGATACCTTTAAGATATCAGCCACTTCTTTACAGATTTGAGGGCGCTTGTTCGGGTTATCTAATATAAAGTAGAGCGCAGTTTTTATGCAGACATAGCCGAATAACTCGGGGGCTACTCCAATTTCGCGGAGCGTATCTTCCATAATATCGGCAATATCCCGTTTTATTTTACGCTGAACATAGCTTTTCTTGACTCTTTCCGTATCAGACGCGATTTGGCCGAGAACATCATTTAAACGACTCTCCTTTACAGGTTTGAATACCACAAAGTCCACATCAAGCTCTAGTAATGTCCTTTGCATTGACGAAGTATTCACCGCGGTTATAACGATAAGATACGGTTTATAATTTTCGTAATCCTCGTAAAGATGCTTAATAATTTTTATGCCGTCGTCACCAGGCATTATCACATCCATTATTATAACATCAGGTACATAATGCTCAATATACAACTTTCCATCTCTACTGCCTATTGCTTTTGCAACTACGCTGAAATTAGGGTTCTCGTTAACAGCGATAGCAAGCTCTGTGCTATACTCTACATCATCATCAATTATTACTACGGTTTTCAATTACCCTATCCCCATCACTATATTACGTAAAGATATAGAGAAAAATCAGAAATTTGTCAAAATAGCATACAATACGTCTATATATGAAAATAATACCACCTTTATCTTGAAATGTCAACAAAATATTTGCAATAATCTTCTTAATTTTTCTGAGGGATTGCTTTTGGTTTCACGCCCAAGTCTACCCCAAAGAGCGATCCTAGCTTCATAATTCCTCTAAAAACTACATTATCAGTTATGCTGTCAACGAAATGAAAGAACGGCCCGATTATTTAGACATCGCTGAATACGCTGAGAACAAGCCGCTCTTTCACTCCAATAACTCTACCTTGGACCCCATTCCAAACAGTTATCCCAGAAGTCTACATACCGAGTACGGCACGGGCTTGACACGCACATACAAAACCAACCATACCATCGCCATCCCGCAAATATTAAATTGCGTGTTCCAGCGCCCTCTCGGTCTGCTGTTCCTTAGCCTCATCAAGCTCTGGAATCTGATTATTCTGGCTCTTGTCAATATCCAACTCAGCGTTGAGAAATGCCAGTCGCTCACCCTTGGTTAACAACTCATTATCAAAAGCAAACGACTTCTTAACTTCATTCATAGCGTTGGCAAGCTGACTATTAAGATTATCAAGGTCAGCCAACGCCCCCTGTAACCTTTCTGGTATCTGCAACAACGCATGATTTAGGCGAGTTATATTGCCGGAAGCATCTTCACCAAGCTCAACTTTATAGCCAATATCACCTTTTAACACCATCTTGGGCTTACTTTCCTCAATCGCAAGCCCCATGTCAAACCCGCACCATGAGCCGATAATCGAGCCTTGAAAACCGCCGCTCTGGGCTACCGCTTTCTTTACTGCTAACATCAGCGCATTTCCGGCGTCCTTACGGATGGTATACTTACGCCCATCAATAAGCATGGGAGATATATGTCTCTCAGACGTAGGCGCTCCAATCCTTTCAAGCCGCGCCGCATCCTGTTCCAGTCCGGCTATGCGCTGTCTCGCCGATTCAAGCCGGGCCGGGAAGTGCATCATGATATCGTCCTCCAGCCTGTAAATCTGTGACATATGACTAGACTTCAAGAGCTTTAGGCGCGCGACATCAATATCCAAGTCCATCTTCTCCTTAATCAGCGGATTCCCGGCGCACAGCGCCTTGACTTCGGCATATGACAGTACGCTCTCGTCCAAATCATCATAGGAACGCATAGGGGCTTTGCTGGTCATGACTTGACTGATAATCCTCTGCTTGTTTTCCATCATCTGGTACAAGTATGCGTCGAACGTGTTTTCAGTAACATATCTGAAAATTTTGATTTCCTCATTCTCATTGCCCTGCCGAAGTCCTCGCCCGTCGCGCTGTTCGAGATCTCGTGGTCTCCACGGACAATCGACATGATGGATCGCAATGAGCTTATTTTGAACATTAACCCCGGCGCCCATTTTCTGCGTCGAGCCAAGCAGCGCCCTAACACTACCCTGCCGAACCTTTGCAAACAGCTTGTCCTTCTTTTCCTCGGTGTCGGCGTCATGTATGAAAGCTATTTCATCCTTCGGCACACCACGCGCAATCAGCTTGACTTTGATGTCATCATAGATATTAAAACGCCCATCCCTGTTAGGAGTGGAAAAGTCAGAGAATACAAGCTGTGTAGAACTTTTGTCCTTCGTGTCATTCCATATGTTGAACACATTGTCCACACAGGCGTTTACCTTACTGCCCTCAAAGTCACCGAACATAGGATCAACAAGCCGCTGGTCAAGCCCGATCTTGCGCCCATCCGTCGTAATCCGCAATACCGATAGGTAACAGTCCAAACTGGTTTTACAGTTCTCGCCGTTTTCCCCCGGTTCGCACCGTGCATGAAAGTTTCCCTTCACACGGCGCTCCATCAATCAATTAGCTTGCAGTAGAATTATCCAAAGAAATTTGTATATTTCCTGCCTGTTTGCGTAGTTTGTTCAGTTTTTGTAAATCCAGTTGCCCTTTATAATCAGAAAGGTATCGGCTAATCACTTTATCACTTGTTGCATGGATAAGTTTGTGAATATCTTTATGCACGATAACCAGATTTTTATAAGCGTCAGTTCCTTTTAAGCGGCGTGGGATTTTGTGGTGACAGTGTATATCCTCATATTCGAGTTTTATTCCTGTTATTGAACACTTCCCATATTGAGCCGCATAAAGTGAAATTCTGTTGTCCGCGTACTGTATACTGCGGTCGCTTACGGGGTTTCGCATTAGTTGGAGCAAAATTGATGTATCAATTCCTAGGTTGCTGTGAATCTCAGCTCGTCCTTCTGCTGTATATTTATTGATAGACCGTTTCTTGCACCGTGGGAATTGATTTTGTACATACCCAATCGGAGCAATGGGGTAAATGCTGACAAATCTAATCTGTTTGCTTTTCCCATATCTACGGCTAATATGCTTACCCGAATCCGGCACTTTTTGACGTTTCTTCAAAAAGTCCTTTGGCGATTTTAAGGATTTTCTCAACCGATTTTTGAGCACAATGCCAACTTGATATGCTATTTTACGGCAATCAAGGTTTACACGAGTAGCGAATTTGTAGTAATTGTGTATACCCATAACCTTGGTGTTGTAATTCAGTATCATTCGATACTTGTCCTTCTCGTCTCTGGGTCGCTGTATGCGTTTTATTTGGCCGATAAGTTTATTTGTTGCCTTGCTTACCGCCTTGTCAGTCATGTGACTTTTCACGACATATTTATTACGCTTTTTACGAACCTTCAACTTGAAACCAAGAAATTCTGAGTAACTTTTACGCAAGTTGACTATTTTGGATTTTTCAGCGGAAATGCTTAGTTTCAGCCTGTCTTTTAACCAGCCCTGTACTGCATGAAAAGTCCTGTTTGCTGTTTCGTAGTTTCTGCAAAAGATTTTGAAATCGTCTGCATATCGCACCATCCACATTTCTTTGATGTTGGTTTTCTTTAACGCTTCATGTGCGCCGCTTCGGGCAACAGTTCCATTCTTGCATTTAGAAGTCCAGTAGTTGTAGCGTGTAGGTATGTTCTCCCAGTTGCTACTAACCCACCAATCCAATTCATTGAGTACGATATTTGATAATAGTGGGGATAATATGCCGCCTTGGGGCGTTCCCTTAGTCGGATATATTATTGTTTTGTCAGGCATTTTTATTGGTGCTTTCAGCATTTTGCCGATAATAGCCAACAACTGCTTGTCACGAATACCCATTGTCCATATTTGCTTGAGAAGTTTTGAGTGGTTTACGTTGTCAAAGAAACCCTCAATATCAATATCCACGCAATAATGAAGATTTTGTAACTGCATGAACCGTTGCATTTTTGATATTGCCTGCTCTGCTCCACGGTTAGGACGAAATCCATTACTGCACTCGTGGAATTTTGCTTCGCATATTGGCTCCATGACTTGTAAAATACATTGTTGTATTATTCTGTCGTACATGGACGGTATTCCAAGCGGGCGTGTTTTGTCGCTCCCTTCTTTTGGTATTTCTACTCGTTTGACTGCTTTCGGTTGATAATTACTGAATTTACGCTGAATTACTTGCACAAACTCGTTTACTTCAATGCTTTCCAAGTCATTGATGTTTATATTATCTGTACCAGAGGTAATACTGCCAGCGTTTTTCTTGATATTCCTAAAAGCAAGCATAATGTTGTTTTCACAAGTAATATACCGCATTAGGCTCTTGAAATTTTCGCCGTTTACGCTCTTTTTGTATAATTCATCAAAGGCAGGTTGCATATCGTAATACTCGTTGTGTCGCAGTCTTGCGTTCTTCAATTTCTTTGTCATAGAACATCACCCCTATTCGGAGCAAACTTTTTGTCATGCTCGAACCTACGATGATAATTCTATTTGCAATGCTAACCATTGACTAGAGGCTATCCCCACACAGACCTTGTTATTGCCTGTGTTAACGGTACTGTGCCTCCACTTTCATCGGCGATTAATGCAGGTTATATTGATACCGGTTCACCCATAAGACACAATTTCTTCATGGGTTTTACGGATATCTGCTATCCGCTTTCAACTTTCCCTACAAACTCTTTCGACGGAATAACTCCGCCACGTTCGCTGACTTACCACGTTCCGATAGTTCTATCCCAAATCTTACAATGTAAGATTTTCAATATAGTTTTAGGTTTCTGCTTTAAGCCTGTTAGCTGGATACCGCCTGTAACGATATAAGGTATTTCATAACATGCAGTTTTACTTTACCTCACTAACCCCACGACCGTGGGATAGGCATTTCTACCTATGCGACATTTAGACTCGTACATTCGCAGAACGTCAGACTTTTGGGGCCATTCTAACCATGACTATATATAGACCTCCGACCTGTCATATACAGCCGACACCTCTGCCGACCTTTCCACAGCTTTACCTGTTTGGGCATACTTCAGCCGTCCTCTCCGTGCTGCAAGCCGTGCCCTTTAGACACTCGCTCGACGG
>Ga0131853_10002665_pt1 | contig 31944 bp, 22 predicted proteins | sample TergutLab28metaG_FD_92764 | JGI IMG/M metagenome (GOLD analysis project Ga0131853, IMG submission 92764) | Labiotermes labralis P1 segment gut microbial communities from Petit-Saut dam, French Guiana - Lab288 P1 (version 2) (version 2) | ecosystem: Host-associated > Arthropoda: Insects >... | reverse complement strand
CCGTGCATCATTGTAATTGTTTAAAAAATAACCAACACGATGTCACTTGTGGACTATCCTTTATTTTCATGGGTAGTCGTCATTTATTCTCTACATGTTTCGAGCTTTCGGGAAGCTCATCATTAGGAGATCATTTTTCCTGTACAGTCAGCCTCTGGTATAGTGTATAATCTTTGCTGTAGCCCTCCCGTTCTCCTACGTGTTCTGCTCCCTGCATGAAAATAAAGGATAGTCCACAAGTGACATCGTGTTGGTTATTTTTTAAACAAAAACGACTGCATTGTAGTTCATCATGAATCGTAAAGGACGTGTAAGGTAGCGGTCGTGGCCTAATTTGCAAGGGGGACTGGATAAAACCGCGGGAAACCTCACTTGGAACGGTTGGCGCCAAGACCGGGGTTAAAACTGGACGCTTCCCGAATACAGTTTTCCTCACTCTAATATGTACGATCGTGTTATCGGACATCACTTAATATTCGTTATAACAATTATATTCAAACAAAATCAGTGTGATAAACACATACAATTTTATCACATGATGAAAGCCCTCTGGAACCTGCAGTACAGCCACAATCGTGTGAGAACAGTGGATGATGTAAATTTACACATCAGTGCCCTCTGTCATGCTGTCACATTAAGTAAAACATGAGTGCCGAGAAACAGGACTCGTTTACCTTAGCTTTGCCAAAAAGTAGCACTTACATTGTATGTTCAGGTTCGCGGTGACCATGAATGGTGCCGTCGTGTTAAAGAAAACAAATGAATACCTTGCCTGTCTAACTCCATGAGCAGCCCTTCTTTCGAAGCTACTTGTTGTGCTGCTGGCGCTCAAGAAATTCCTCACACTTTATAAAAATCAGTCCCGTTACAGGCCCGAGGTGCCCAGAGGGTTCCAGTAAGTTAAGGTTCCCAGATAACGTGACAATGGCCTATTATGGTGGTAAGGTTTTCAGCCTTACGCACCGGCCGCTTTTTACCCACCAGGAAAGACTCCTGGTACTCATTTCTGTTAGAGGTTGAGACGACCCCAGGGCCATAGTGCGAGGGGAAGGTTTATGTCAATGAAAAATTCCAATGACACCATCTGGAATCGAACCAGCGACCTTCCGATTTGTAGCACAGCGCCTTAAACACTCCTCACACTTTATAGAATCAGAATTAGCAGTAACATATTGACAAGAGCCTGCAATTGGTCTTTATCTTGACCCAGATGAATCCATTCCACACCGTACCATCATATTTGAGGTTTTCAAAGTTGGCACCTTCATGTTTGTGCACCACATACGTGTGTGCATTTTTTTTTGCTCTCACATGCCACATGCCCTGCCCATTTCATTCTGTTTGACCTGATCATTCCAATCGTGTAAGTTAATGAGTAATAAATTATGAAGTGCTTCATTATATGACTTTTCCATCCTCGTGACACTCGTTTCCTGTAGGTTACAATACTGTCCTCAGTTTCCCATTCTTGAATGCCGTCAGTCTGTTTCCTTCTAATGTAAGATACGAAGTTCCAGCTCCATACATATCAGTTTCATATGCTTTAATGTTTTGTCTCTAGATGGCAGGGATGAAGACAAAAGAATATCGACTGAGTGGTAGCAGGCGTTCTCTGAATTTAATCTGCTGTTAATTTATTTGTGGGTGCAGCTGTAATATACTTGTGTTGCACTGCTGTTTTTGTAGCGTAATTTTGTTTTGTGTTCTTGTGATCATATGTGAATATATGCTTAATCTTCTCATGCATTTACTTCTAGTGTAGCCTCCCTTAAATTCTGCCTTCTGATACTTTGAACCGGAAACATTGGTTCTTTATTTCTTAATCATAGTGATGAAATCATAGCTTATAATAAGATATATCTTTTGTCTTATATATTTCATGGATCTTAGGCATATATGGTCAAAACTTTCTTTACTGTTTGAGCCCCGTACCTTATCAAGACAGTTCTTGGTTTCTGCTGAGCTAACTTGCAGTTGAGTGACAGGATATGAATTGTGATATTTGAGGTTTTGAGAGTGGTGAATGTGCAGAATTCAGTTGTCTGGGATATGATGCCTAGTGGTCTGGTGGAAATTTATCAGTGTTTCATGACAATGTGTTGTGTCCATCTTGTTGTATTGATGAAGGTGTATAGATTTATACGAGGGGGTGCTGATAAGTTCTTAGCCCGACCTATTTCCCGATGTCGTAGGACGGAATCGATAGTGTCGTTGGAAAGAGGGGTCTTTTCATGTGCTGAATTGCAGGTGTTTTCTTGTTACAGAGGCTGAAAGGAAGCATATCAGGCGACGCGCGCGATTTCAACAGCATGGAGACGCGAGCTGTCAAGTTTTTTTTCCCCCTGCAAGGCAAGGCGCTGAAGGAAATTCACGCAATTCTGACAGAAACATTAGGGGAACATACACCATCGTATGCCACCGTCAAAAACTGGGTGGCCCAGTTTAAACGTGGTGATTTTTCACCTGTGATGCGCCTCGTCCTGGACGACCCAAAACAGTGACCACCCCGGAGATTATTGATCACATTCACCAGCTAATCTTGGAAGACCGCCGGATTTCGGCTAAATGGATAGCTGAGCAACTGGGCATCTTGCGTGAGCGGGTTGGGTCCATCATTCATGAAGATTTGCACATGCGGAAGCTCTCCGCGAAGTGGGTCCCGAAATGCCTGAACGCGGATCAAAAACGTCAACGGTGCCAGTTGTCTGAACAACTTTTGGGATTTTTTTCGGCGCGATCTAAATGATTTCCTATCGCGATTGGTGACCATGGACGAAACCTGGTTGTATCACTATGACTCGGAGACAAAGCAACAATCATTGAACTGGCGGCATAGCGGCTCATCCCGCCCCAAAAAATTCCGAGTACAAAAATCCGCTGGAAAAGTTCTTTCCTAGATTTTTTTGGATCAAGACAGCATCCTCCTCATTGATTTTCTGCCAAAGGGCCAAACTATCAACGCGGAGTATTACTGATCTCTGTTGGTGCAATAGAAGGACATTTTGAAGGAAAAACGCCGCCGGAAGGTCATCAAGTGGGTCTTGTTCTTGCACGACAATGCCCAGGCTCACCGGGCACTTGCAACCAGAAGAAACTGGCCTACCAGGGCTTCCAGTGTCTTGATCACCCACCCTATTCTCTGAATCTGGCCCCGTTGGACTGCCAACTTTTCCCTGGACTGAAAAAACAATTGAAAGGGAGTGGCTTCCAAGAGTTAGAGCAACGGGCTAAGAAGTGTATTGTGCTTCGTGGGGAGTATGTTGAATGGCAATGTAGCTTGTTTCCTTCCTGGTTGGGCTAAGGACTTATCAGTACCCCCTCGTTAAATGGGGTATTTTGTATCCTTAACTTTTCGGTGACAGCTTCTGTGCATTGTGCTAACTTTTAATTTGTGGCATGTCACTGCCCCCAGTGCACCACCATACATTTGTGGCATGTCACTGCCCCCACTTCTCCATACATTTGTGGCATGTCACTGCCCCCAGTGCACCATACATTTGTGGCATGTCACTGCCCCCAGTGCACCATACATTTGTGGCATGTCACTGCTCCCAGTGCACCATACATTTGTGGCATGTCACTGCTCCCAGTGCACCATACATTTGTGGCATGTCACTGCCCCCAGTGCACCATACATTTGTCAGTGCATTTTAAGGTACTTTGAATTTAAAACTGTTTCATCCTGTGGATTAGTTGGAATGTAAACCCGAGTGTAACAGAACGGTTAAAATATATCACCCACATGAAGAGCTACACCAATAGAAACTCTTTGTTTGTTACAAATTATATTGATTTGTCTGCTTTAATGTTTGCAGAGCTACTTTGTAACGGATTATGATCCAACGATTGAGGACTCTTACACGAAGCAGTGTGTTATTGATGATATCCCTGCAAAGCTGGACAGTAAGTGGAAAAATTCCCTTTGCTGATGTGCTTCCTTTGAAGTTCTATTGAATTGTTGTACAAGGGGCCAACAGAAGACCGTGGCATCTTTCAAGGCTGCATGCTATGTGATAACACTGAAACAAATGCAGTGGATTCCCAATGTTTGTGAAACCTGATTTTCAGGATTTTGCCCTTTTATGATAACCCATTGTAATGCAGTTGCTGCTTCCCCTATTGACTGGTTCTGACAAATTTGGGTGAGAGCACATGGGTGACAACTCAGCTTCCCCCACTTGCAGTCAGTTGCTCATACCCTCTCAGCTTGGTCAAGCTGTGTGTGAGGTTGGTTGCTTCTGTGCTGTGCGCATTGAGACTCTCCTTTAATCAGTGTCTTTTTCGCTTCCAAAAAGTGTGTGTAATGAGGAATAACTTATTTGTTTTTCATGTTGTGGAGGTTTTTTATATTTCTGTTACTGGTTTTTTATGAGTTCCTGGAACCGGATAGACATTTTGTGTTGAAACTGGGTTCTGATGTTTGTGAACCCACTGTTCCTTATTGTTATATCAATCCCAATTAATCATGAATATTGAAAATCTACTGTGCTTTAATTCAGTGAAAGTGTATTACTCTGTATTCTTACGGCTTACATTTTTAACTTTATGGACGGAAGAACATAAGTTTGTGTTAAGCGCTCAAACCGAGTTTTATGGGCATCCCAACAGTAAAGTGGACTAGTAGGTTGCACACACTTAAGTTGAGGAATATCACACTCCCCCATGTAAGTGTGTGCTTAAAAAAAAATTATTTTGTTTTTAGTTTTTCATTTGTGACAGCATTCTGCTGACCTCATTGGGATAACGTTTGTCCATATATTACTCATCTCTCTCTTATAGACCATTCCAAATGGTGCTGATAAATAACTTATTACATGGAGTAGAGTTCTTTTTGAGGAGCTAGAAGTCAAGAAATTGCCTGTCTTTTATAGAAGATGAAGGTTTACACCTATGTTTGCAAAAGTCTGCCATTGGTTCTCAGTCTGAGTGAAATGAGTCCAGTTCAGGCCTTCCTGCTGTATTTGTCTAAGATATATTGTAATATTATCCTCCCATATGTGTCTTGGCTTTCCTAGTGGTTTCGTCACTCCGGGTTTTTCAACCAGAACAGTGTATGTATTTCTCACCTTGCCCATGCCTGCTACATGCCCCACCATCTTGACTTCTTAATCAATTTTAGTGTTATTTGGTGAGGAGTGCAACATGTGAAGTTTCCCATTTTGCACTTTAAAACTCCATCATCCTGTCATTTCCTCTCTGTGGGGTGTCAGTAGTCCCATCTGCACCCTTTTCTTAAAACATTGAACTGTGTAAAAGGTGACAAAATTTCAAGTTGTCCCTGCCCACTCTACGAAGGCATACAAAGGGAATAGACATATATCGCCAGTCATTCTTAACCTTTGCAGTAGATGGAAGTGAGTTATCAGCATCACCCTGCAGTCCTTTATACCCAGGGAAGGAGCCCATGCCACCCATTGAATGGGAGGTTCCATCGGCCCCAGAGCCGGTCTGGACATTTTGCAGAAAACAAAGTTCTAGTACTCTTCCAAGAGTCAAACCCCGGATCATCCGGCCCATGGGTTAGCGACTATACCTCCAGAGCTATTCTGGCACCTCTCCCCATCCGTGTTCCTCCATTAATGTGAGATACTAAGATCCACGTGCATGTAAAAGAACTGCTGTATGTTTTAATGTTTACATTTCTAGGTAGCAGATTGGAACTTGAAGCAAGTGTGCCATAAAATAACTTTGCTTGTCCTGATAATGATACTTTGATACAACAGCCACATCTCTTTAACTGTGTTCCAGTTTTTGTTTGTTGCATTCATAAAAAGCGTATGCGAAGTGGTGTATCCAAGCATACCTATTTCCTGTGACTTATGATGAGTCAGACAATTATGTCACTGCTGGAATGAAGGTTGTGCAGAAACGGTTGGCTTGTTCTTAAGTCGGAACCTGTGTGCTGTAATTATATTTCATATTATCCATTGTCAGAGGTGCTTTTGTCACCTGTTTGTGTTTCCTAACTGGCAGTGCATGAGCTGCTGCTGTTTCAAACATTCAACACCATTTAGCATTGCGTATGTGTGCAGGCATGTAATGAGTCACTTCATGGCACAGTGGTGGCAGGAAGTGACATGTGACTGTTGTTGGATAAAATAAGAATGCTGTGTATATATATTATCACAGTTGGAGAAATTACTATTTTGCAGCTAGTGATCTCTTATTTTAATCTAACGTCTGTTAGTAACGAAATAAATTACACTATTTTAGCCTGATGATGGAGGCAGCAGGTCCCTTGAAAAAGTTTGTACATATGAGCATCACATCACAGGAGACTGTATTCTGAGTATTCATTGGTGTGATGCCCTCCAACCCCACATATTCTGTGTTGAACACTTGTATGTCTTCATTTGTGCCCTTTTGCTGCCTTTAATGGTTGCAGTAAAGTATGGAGTTTGTTGGCCAGCCAGGTGACAGCCAAGGCCCTGCACTGTGGAATTGGTTTGTTGGTCTCTGTGCTAGCAGATGTTGTAGAAATTGTGGAGTGGGTGGAATTGTCACGCCCATGTTTGTAAACTGCAAGATATCACACAGTCAAATCAGTCTGAAGTGTGCTCACAAAATTTTACTGGATTGCATTCCTCTGCTCCTCTGTCTGATAGTATGATCTGCTGCTAGACAATAGTGTAATTCTGTGTTTTACAGCTATGTCCTATGCAAGTAGTGTTGTAGTGCCAGCTGAGGGTAAAGCATATAGAGCATGAAACTGCATTTCTACAGTTTTGATAATGAGACAAAACACACAGAGGCCACAGAAAAAATTGCATGCAGCAAACCCCCTTCGTATCTTCCTTTAACTGTTTTGCTTCCCTGTTTTACCTTTCACTTGTGCATCAGTTGAAGTTGCTGTTGAAGGCTATCACTCCCAACAGAATATACAGATGATGTGAGGGGAAAGGAAGGAGAGGGAGAGTGTAACTGCTCAAGGGAGATATGGAGGGTTTGGTCCATTGGATTTCTTTCTCATACTCACTGTGGTTGGAAAACTGAAGGGAAGACATTATGTGGGAGACCTAGATATAGATGGGAACATAAGATAAAAATGGGCATAAGGAGATAGGGTTTGAGGATGTACATTGGTTTTGTCTGGATTAGGATACAGTCCACTGGCTGGCTGTTGTGAATACTGTAATGAACCTTAAGGTTCCATAAAAATAAGTAATTTGTTGAGTAGCTGAGTGACTTTCAGCTGCCCTATGTTCAGCCTGCATGCAATTGGAGAGCCATATTCAAAAACAGATTATTTTACTATCATATGTGGTCTGCTTGTGTAACTTGACCTCCATCTGAAAATAGAAAAGTTCTGTGCATCGTTGAGAAGAATGACATCATTTGTGCTGAATTCCAATCCCACACTTGGCAGCAGCATCCTCCCCACCTTCCTCATTGCTGCACTTTGATAGTTTGATATTACTGTGCTGCAGTGGTGAGAACAGGTGATTATGTGGTTGGTACACAGATGCTTATATCAAACCCAGTGTTCACAGAAGCCTGCAGTGGACCATACCCTGAGGCTGTTCACTTTTGTCAGCATCCTCACAAACTGTTCTCCAAAGTCTTTCCTACTAGCTTACTTCAGGTGTAGATTTTTGAAGTTGTCTTTTCTCATAAGGTTTTATGACAGACGTTCCATGTATGTGTACCAGTTTTACCACGTGTGCTAGGTATCATGACTCTTTCATTGCTATTGATTTATTAATACAAACTGTAATGAGCACATATTTTGAACTATAGAATGTGTTATTTCATTTTTGGTAGTCCTTTGGCAGGTAATTCCTTTAGGCTCGATTGTCCATCTGAGCCTTTTGTTGTTGAACATTCCCAGTTATGTTTTTCCCACAAAATGAGAGATCAATTTTTCACTTGTAAACAGTGAGATAAAACTATATTTTTTGGTATTTTATTCATTTTTATAGAAGGGATGCAGAAATATCACAGAATCTAAAGTGAAGCATTTCCCCAATTCAGTTTTCATCTTGTCTGTAATTTTGGTACTGTAGCTTCAAGGGTAAATCAAACTTTGAAAATTAAAATGGTTTGTCAATAAGTTGTGAGTATGTGAACTTATTCAGTTGTCTGGTGTTCAGCATATTGTGCTTCACTGTAATGAATACATACCATAAGAGTATGGCACTGTGGGTTCTGTAAACTATAGAACTTAGACAGCTGTGTATGTATTGGTTTCCTGAGGAAGATGCCATGCTGTGGAGCTGCCAGTCACCCGGCTAGTCATTGAAGCTGTATATTGTAATTATGTCCATAAATCTTGTTTGAAACCATTTTCATATTTTAGAAAGCATGTGGCAATTTTGTGAATTTGTGATCTTGTATTTTGCAAGTAATCCTGTACTCATGATATTGTGGAATATGACTGTGTGCAGTTTGGTATGTCAGTATGAACATTTCAGGAACCTGCTGCCTTCATTTTCCAAGGTGTGTTCTTTCAAAATGTTGATACCCACCTACCACACTGCACAGTATGAGCCAGAGGATCACGATATGAATCGGCTTTCCCATTGTGTCTCCTTACATAAGCACCAATCAGTTTGTGTCCCATTATATGTATTGCTGTAGTCTGTACACACACACACGTATTAGCATCTGTTTACTGTGTTACTGTTCTGTTAGTTCTGGACACAGCCGGGCAGGAGGAGTTCAGCGCTATGCGGGAGCAGTACATGCGCTCGGGTGAAGGTTTCCTCCTCGTGTTTGCTGTTACTGACAAAGCAAGCTTTGATGAGATGTACAAGTTCCACCGACAGATCCTTCGGGTGAAGGATCGGGATGAGTTCCCCATGCTTATGGTCGGCAACAAAGCCGATCTGGAACACCAGCGGTTGGTGAGTGCCTTGAGTTACTGGAGTCAGTGTTCCTTCATGTGTATTGAGTCATTTGCTGATGTCAGACTGTAATGACGCTGATGGATAATTTTTTGTCTTTCTTTGTTGACATAAACAGTCAAGTAATAAATTATTTCTTTATGTCATATGTTGTATACAATTTCCACAGTGGAGGGACAATCTTGAAATGGAAATTTGTTATCATATAATTAGTTTGTGATGGTATGAGAAATGCATGGAGCATTGTGGTTGAAAACTGAAGGAAAGGGATTACTTGGTAGATCTACATGTAGATGGTATTAAGATAAATCTTCGTCAGAATTGTAGGGTGTGAACAGATCCAATAGGCCCAGCACAGGGACAATCGATGGGCTGTTATGAAAATCCACTTAAAGCACCCACTGCATTTCTTTGCTGCCAACTACATTAGTAGTGTTGGAGGAGTTTGTTCCTACTGTTTATGATCTGGAGGTAAAGATAAAGTGCGTGACTGAGTCTGCATGTGACTATTGCAGGTGACACAGATGGATGCACAGAACCTTTCAAGACAACTCAAGATTCCTTACATCGAATGTAGTGCAAAACTTCGCATGAATGTCGACCAGGCGTTCCATGAGCTGGTAAGAATTGTTCGCAAGTTTCAGTTGTCTGAACGCCCACCACTCAAAGCCAACTATAATAAGAACAAGAAGAAGTGCATTTTGTTGTAGTGACTGTTGTTGCTACTGTCACTGTTTCTCTTCTGTATTTAGTGATGGGTTGGACATTGCATCTCTAAGGATGTGCCAGAGTGCTCTGTGAACTTGTTATTTTGAATCGATTGCTTGGCAAGGCCTGTAACCATTACTGTTGGCTCACCGATTGTGTTTGTGGCATATCTCTGATCATTGTCTTGTTAGGGAGATATAATTATGTACAAGTTACATCAAGTTGTATATATATGCTGTTTTCAAATTCTAGAAATTGTTATTACTGCCAGAAAAGTCACTTGGAGAGGGGGGATATTACATTTTAAAGCACATTAACTTGTAAAATCAGATCAGGTTGTGGAGCCAAAGTAGATTAGTTATTTCACATGGCTATGTGCATCAGGTGGTTTTTCATTGTTTTAGAAGTACAGTAGAAGACACAATTTCCACTAGCAGAGTTTTTATGTGGATTTATGTCATTCCTTTACATGAGTTTGTAAGATGGAGATGTGTGTTCAGTAAAGGAAGAGCACTGAAGCCATTACTGAGGTTTGTGTCCATTGTGAAGGAGGGTGAAACCACAAGACCTTGGAGGTGCAGAGCATGATGGTCACTTGGTTCTGAATGTAACCTTGTGAATGCCAGATGTCAGTATAGAAGCCATCCTGTACCACCGGTATCTCAATCAGTAACATTCTCAACCTCTATTCAGGATCTAATTCAGGACACCGATTATCCAAATTTAGGTTTTCCATACTTTTCGTCAGTCCATAAAGGGATAATACTGCAAATTCTGCGACGACAGCTTCCTTTACAGCCTTTCCAATCTGTTATGCAGCAGTAATCCTACCATTTGTGATAACATAATCTGAGCTACTGATAGCCTTCTTGCGGACAGCATAAATATAGTGCCAGTAGTGAAATCCTTCACAAGCTCTGCCCTGCATTTTTCCAGTTATATTACCATTGCCTCACACTTAAAACATGGTTGCCAACCGTGTGTCACTGTAAGGTTTAAAATCCCTGTTTCTGGGTGTGTGTGTGTATCAACATAGGAGCCATCTTTTGGGGTCATTTGTTGACTCTGTTTAAGTGACTGGAATAGTGGAGACATTAGAAAAAAAGAGGATGTAACTCCCACCTTCCTGTATCTCAAAAAATGCCTGAAATATTCATAACAGGGAATGGAAGCATGATAAATTTTACGCACTCGTAAAGTACGATAAAGAGTCCACGGTGAAATAAATAACAAATAACAGTTTGTTATAACACAGAATAGTTAAACCTTTAGAGATGAAACATGTCTGTGTTATATAAGGACTCTGTGCATACCACGCAGTAAACACTTTCCACCTCGCTGCTACAGGAACCAATCTGTTAACATTTTGCAAGGTAAAAGCCCATTCAGAACACGTAAATGCAATGTAAGCACCATGCAAATTTTTGAATGTTAAAACTGGTGGTAAATTAAATAACCACTAGGCTTTAAAAGGTTAATAGCAAAATACTTATTGTGTCACTTCTGAATACATATAAGTATACAAAGTCAGCCACAAAGTGAAATTGTCCCACTTATCAAATCAAACGATTCCAGAAAGAATGGCTTCGTACATGTGACAACATGTACAAACAAAAATACTTGCAGATGTGGGGATACTGCTGTCATTGTTCTACATCTGTAAACTGCTGTCAGTGTTCCACATCTGTAAACTGCTGTCAGTGTTCCACATCTGTGTACTGCTGTCAGTGTTCTACATCTGTAAACTGCTATCCGTGTTCCACATCTGTAAACTGCTGTCAGTGTTCCACATCTGTAAACTGCTGTCAGTGTTCCACATCTATAAACTGCTGTCAGTGTTCTACATCTGTAAACTGCTGTCAGTGTTGCACATCTGTAAACTGCTGTCAGTGTTCCACATCTGTAAACTATCTCAACACCAGCAAGGACCCCAGTACCCAAGTCTTCCCAACTCAGACCATAATGTATAATACACAGACCAAAACCAAATATATAAAACAGTTTATCAAATCAGATGGACACAGGTGATGAGGAAAGAAGTAGGAGGAGGTTAAGTTAGGACGTGGGGGAAGAAAGGGGAGAGCACCCAAAAGAGCGATCTGTGTCACATATGATTTGTGCTGGCGCAGCACAGGGAGCAGCAGGAGGGTCTAATGGCAGTGTCTGTGAAGAAGACCACTGTGCTGGTTGTGATGCTGTGTACCCAGCAGGTGGAGACAATTGGTTCCGCTGAACTGTCAGTTTAATCCTTTCAGACTACTTGGTGTTACATCCCACAAGACATTACTCTTCAATACTGCGAAAACCGGACAGCAATAACATTGCCAAAAGACATGTAGAGGTATTTTTTGTAATTATATTGGTGTTATGGAGTTCTGTGACATTCTTTTACACCAGTATGTTCCTATACTTAAATACCGGCGATGTACAGGGAATGGAGGAGCTGACACTTTCAAGGTCTCAGTGGATCACTTAATACTTACCATTTGGCTTTCCACAACCTTCAGATTTAGAGCCGAAATAACAAACTTAGGCAGAAGATATTCTTTTTTGTCACTTAGAACTGAAATAGGGAGCACTGGGGATGTTTTGATGCCAGTGTTGGCAGCTGTATATGAATGTATGTGTGTGCGTGTGCATGTGTGTATGTGTGTTTTCACATACATATGTAAGTATGTCTTGTGTTACTGCCAGTTTACATTCTAAGGTACTCTGATGTGTTCTGTGATCTGCATGCGGTTGAAACTGAATGTGCCATTCACTGGCGCAACATAAACACTGGTACACATTAAATTCTGCTTGCCACTGTTCTTACGGAATGATAATGTGAATGCTTGCAGCTATGCGAGTTGTTCACAGTTCTTAAATTTGTGTTTTAGAAAGTGACATCTGTCATGCAGGTGAAATAAATTTAAAGAAGGTGTATTTTGTAGGCTGTGTAAGTGAGCAAGTTGACTCAGGCAGTAATCTTTCTGACTTGTGTTTGGGAGGTCAGCTGGGACACCAGCTGACTGAGACTTCATCATTATCTTAGATATACTGTACTGAAATAATATCAGTTTGGGTTCAGAATACTGAAATAATATCAGTTTGGACTCAGAAGAATGAGCAGAAGTTAGGAATTTTGGTAAATTGATGTGACAAGGCAGTATTAAATCAGGTGGCACCACTGCTTCTGTTATCATAGATGTACTGTACTGAACTAATATCCGTTTGGGCTAAGAAGGAAGAGCAGAAGTTAGGAATTTTGGTATTTTGTTGTGACAAGGCAGTATTAAATTAGGTGGCACCACTGCTCATTAAAATGTTACAAGGGCTAATATGTAACCTCAGCTGTAAGGCCACGAAAGATTATCTGTGGTACCTGATAAAGTTGTGTCAGTGTTTGTGTTTATGAAGCTCTGAATGGTTCCTGATTTCAGTTTTCACCATCTGGGCCTTCATTTGTTCTTCGAATGGGTGTTTTTTAACTCACGTATTGTTAGATTTACTAATAGGTAACAGCGAAGCAATGTAACAATGTTTGTAGTGCATAAATGACGCTTTTAATTGGTTACATGGGAATATGTCAAAAGAAACTGTGGTGTAATTGTCATTCTTCTCAGCCTTTCTTCTGCAGTTACCACAGTATAAAAAGTCAGAGTGTAATTCCCTTGGTTTTATGTGAGTTGTTGTCATAAGGTACTGACTCTTGCCATTAATTCTGATATAACTGACACACTACAATATGTCAAAGGCTGACACAGTGCCATCAATCTTCTGTTCCTGACTTCGTCACATCTGTGATGGCTTCCAATTCTTGGGTTATTTCACACAAAGATTTTTTTTTTTTTGGTTGCTTGAGGAATAATATATTTGCACTCACTGTCACAAGACATGTCATCCCATATCAATTTTCTGAAAGAATTCCAAAATATTATGCACTCAAGATTTCTCTGCATTGGCTGACTCTTTTCTACAGTGATTTATTTACTTGTAAACTTATTTCTAATAATTTAATACAAAGAAAAGCTATTATTTGTGTGCCAAATTTCATAACTCTATAGTGAATTTAACGTAGAAAAAATGCATTGAAATTTGTGAAAATTAACTTTGTGAAGGTAAGGCCCGTTTCCTTACCTTACAATATATCATGATGTAAGTAACAGTTCAGTGAAAACAGGTGGAATGTATGGATATAATGGGGGGAGTTTTAAAACTTTATTAAGTGTATTAAATCATTAGATTTTGAAATTACCTCGTAGCAAAGTACATTATATATTTTCGATGGGAAAATTTAATATGGGATTTAGTGGTGACCATCGTACGAGTAACACCTGCCTTGCAGACCTGAAAATGAACCTCTTCTATTACAGGAAGTCCCTGATTCAATGTCTTAGTTCTTAATTTCTGCTGTTTATAAATATAAACAATAATTACTTATTTTTAAGTGCTGCTGTTGGTTCTGTCCCTAGAAGTGGGCTGTGTTGCTATCCTTGTAGAGGAATGTACTGCCTCCATCTTTATGGTCAAGTTGAGCATTGCAAGGCAGTTCTCAGTAGCTTCTTTCCCTCTTTCCTTTCCACCGTGCTGAGGGACTGCCTGCCTATATGACTGCACCATATAGTCACTGTACTCACTCTCACCTAAAGAGGTAGGAGGCATATTCCTCCAAAATGTTGCCAACACAGCTCACTTTTACTCAGTGTCAAATGCAAAATGAATTAAGTTGTTGGTAATGGGGTATTTTGCATATAGTGAAGTTGTTTTCAAAGGCCAATGCAACAGTTAACTGTGCAACAGAAAATGATTTTGATTTATTTACTTATCGGTTGGTACTATGTACAGGAAGCTGAAGGTGGGTCAGGTGCTGGCAAAATAAGTGAGAAACCGTCAGTTTCACAATGCTTGTAGTTTTACTGCAACAAAAAGCAGTGCAGCCTTCTGTGATGACCAGACGCATCAATTCACAGTATTCATTGAACTGTTTGGTGATCTGCAGTTGAACAACTGAGTTCTCTGATGCTGAGTTGTATTTACATGTGACTTTGCCAACTGTCTGTAAGTCAGTGATTGTCCTTGAAGTCAGGCCCTTGGTGCTACCTATTATCACATCATTAAAAGGTGAAGCAATCCCATTACAGGCCTGGACAGGCCCTAAGGATTCCACGATGTTGAGGCTCCAAGATTTCAAGATAATTGACACATGAAGGTGGTAAGTTCAGCCCTTTGCACCGACCGTCTTTACCACCCCAGGAAATATTCCTGGCACACATTTCTGTTAGAGGCTGAGACAACCGCACGGCCATAGTGCAGCCAGAAGGATTATGTCAATGAAAAATTCCAGTGACACCATTGGGAATTGAACCCACGACCTTCCAGCTTGTAGCGCAGTGCCTCAACCAACTACACCACTGTGCCCCACCTATCACAACATTACGTGATATAATGAAGGCATAGAAGGTCTCTGAAATGTTGGACCTCTTTTTGTAATTTATACATCCTTTAACCCAAGAAGATTGAATCAGTTTACTGATTATTTACCAATTTGTTAATTTAAGTGTAACTGCTACACTGAAACATTGTCTTGGACTTTTTCATATAAGGGGAAATTATTTTTGCAACATGATTTCATGTATATGGTGCTTCTGGTTATTGTGCAGCACCAAACATTTCAAGGCATCTTGTTGGTCCTGTTATTTGGGTTTTGGAATTTTAACCAATTGATGCTGCGCAGTAACCCATATACACAAGATTCTAGTATATGTTACAGTGAAAGCCTAAAACCTCATATCTCATATGTAAAACGTAATGGTAAAGCAGTCCCGTTACAGGCCCGGAGGAACCCAGAGGGTTCCAAGAAATTAAAGTTCCCAGATTTCGTGGCAACGGCACAGGATGGTGGTAGGTTGTCAGCCTTACGCATTGGCATCCTTTACCCCCAGGAAATACCCCTGGTACTCATTTCTGTTAGAGGCTGAGGCGATCCCAGGGCCATAGAGCGATCAGAAGGATTTTATGTCGATGAAAAATCCACTGACACCAGCTGGGATCGAACCAGGGACCTTCCGATTTGTAGCACAGTGCCTTAACCACTGTGCTACTGCGGTCCCCCATATCTCACATGTAGTCTGCATTATTCATGGAAATGGCTTGATGTGTTTTAGTAACAGCAGCATTTCCTGATTAGTTATTACAGTTATGATCTTTGCCATTCTTTTTATTATAGTAGGGTCTCTCTTAAATCACCGTGTATGCAACCCACATTTTTTAATTTATGGAAAGGTTTTAATTTGAAAGTGCTGCGGACACATTATGGTCATGAAACATATGTGAATGTAAAATTGCAATGTTAAACAGTTTGTATGGAGAACTGTAAAGTCTTTTGAGTTCCCCATAACAAAAAAAAAAAAGTGTTATTCTGGTAGGCCACAGACAGACATGATTAATAATGACAGTAGTTGAACTGTTGTTCTTTCATAATTATTTTTAGTTGGTTCATGAAGGGTCATGGTCCATCAAATTTCATGCTAAGACTGTTAATTAATCACATCAGCATTATTACAGTGACTGTAAGCTCACACAGATATGATCCTGCTATCTACACTTCCCTGTCTGTTCCATGAGGGAGATTGGATATGTAGCTCCACTCCTTTACCTCAGCACTAGACAAAGGTGAGTGTTCAGCTTCACTCCCCAACTGCTTTACGCCTACGAGAAAGACCCAGTGCCCATTGAATAAGAGGCTGAGTGGGCTGCAAAGCCATTCTGGGACAATTTGGAAAAAAGAAAAATCTTGTGCCTCTGCTGGATTTGAACTCCAGATCGTCCAGCCTGTAGCTGACTCACTATATTACACAATCCTGGCTCCGGAGTTTATTAATGACTAATAAAAATGTATCATAGAAACCGCTGAGGTTAAGTACTGGTTCTATATATTATAGGTTGAATTCCATTTTTCCGTTAGTAATTGGTGTAAAGGGTTCACATTGATACCATGATTGGTTCTAGGTGACCACATGATCATTTCAACTTCCAGATTACATGCTGTAGTTCAGTGCTGAACAAATGAAGTGTGATCATAGTGATTTGAAATATACTTGCACAGTGGTGTTAACTTCAGATATCTGCACAATTTATTTTCCTTGCAGTGTGAATCTAACACCGATTTGTGAAGCACCTTCTTACATATTACAAGCAACTGATAATGGCATTTATGTTTGGTGTGCACTTTTGAATGCATATTCAAATATTTGTATTTAATCTTGGTCGTAGTTCATTAACCTGGAAACAGCTCTTGTTTTCTTTGGTTCAGTAGATTTTAATGAACACCATATGGAAAAATATAGAGAACTTTTCATCACTAATTCTGACTTCATTGTTTCGTTTTCCTCCTTGATTGAACTTTGCCGCAGTTTTGTTCCAGTGCTTGACTAGAACTGCTGCCAATATAATCAGTGTGTAAAATTTGTTTGTCATGTTTTATATTACAAACTTTCATGTAGCAGTCTGATTTAATGTTTGTCATAATATTTTGACAGTTGTGTTGTGTCCAGGATTTATGAATTTGCAGTTGAGACTGTGTTTTATGGCCTTGGTTTATTTAACCATAAGAAAATTAATTACCTCCCTTCAATAGAAACAAGTCAAACTGCAATAAAAGGTGTATTAAATAGCATATAGGACATATTTTAATGACTAATTCAGGCTGTTTACTAATTTATCAAGTTTTTAATAAATTTCAAATATATCTTCATTGCTTTTAATGATGATGTTTTATGAGTGTGGGCCGTGATATAAAGAGGAGCAGGTTATTTCAAAGATGACCATGATAGGATGCAGTATTTACTTGAGTATGGTCAGATGTTCCTTTTTTGGTTGCCATGGACTTATTTCCCAAAGAATGCAGGTTAGTACAGAAAGTTGACAAGAAATTAGAATGGTAACAGATGAATTTTGCTGTATGGTAGTGGTATGCACATGTCTTTAATTAATGAGGTATTCAGAACTATATTGTTTGCTATATGAGGTCCTGTTTTCTATTCAAGGTCACTGACGTAATTTTGTATAAAGATTATTTTAGAAACATTGTTTGGTCATGCTTCATATATAGAATAGTGTTCTTAGTCCCTGTTTGACAGGACACCCATCCACCCAAATGTAACAGTGTAGAGGGCAGTGTGGTGCCACATTATGACATTTTGTTAGCATTAGTGTCCTAGAGACTGGCTGTCCTGACAGGTATATTGTGCTTTTCATAAATGTGAGGATAGTGACTGAAATTGTGCAGAAGCACTTCATTACTTTCTTTCTTCTTCTTTTAATTTCTTTTGCAATAATCAACCGCTTCAGTCCCATATAGTCTGAGCTAATGCATCCCTAAATAAACCATAAATAACAGCAACAGCAATATAGAAATCCTTCCTGTTACAAGTTTGTAGGTTTTTGTGGTGGTAAGTATTCAGATGTGGTCTTCTGGGTTGGACACCATTTAGTCTGGGAAGTAGATACCAGTGTTTTGGGGGACATTTCAAGGCTGATGTTCTGACCTGACAACAGAGGTGGTATGTTTCTTTGAAATATTTAAAACCAACTGCCAGACTAAGTATGGTGACCAAGAGTCCAAAATCTGAACACACTTTCTTGTTTGTGTACCCCAAAGGAATAACTTGGCACTTTGTTCTGAGCATTTTTCATTTTATGAACCTTGAAATGGATTGTGAATTTTGTAATGAATCGGTGCATAAAAATAAAGTTTACGGGGTCAGTACTGTCATGCAATACTCGTCACTTGTGTGATAGGATCTACAGCTGACTGAAGCACACAAAGGCTCAGATCAAGAACACGTTTTTCTGGTATGTTGCCCCTGAAAACATCAAAACTTCCAAGTTCACATTAATGTATCTGTGCACCTAGCGGACCCGTATCGTGGGCACTGTCACTTCAGCAGATTCCTCCCAGTGGACAAAGGCCAAAGCTACGTAGGTGGAGGCATTAGAGATAGAAACACCAGAATGTGTTCTGGTTTGTGTTGGTGGAAGTCGCTGAATTTCTGTAAGTAGTTGAGGGCAGCCATTCTTTTGGGATGGCACATAAAAATATGTGGGGGGGGGGGACTGGCCCACAGGTCTGATGTGACCTGACCAGGCTTTCATATGGGCCTGTAGCAACATATTAAAATTGCAAGGAAATATATTTGAATTATGTGTGTTCTTTGTACACTTAACATTATCAATGTAATTTAATTAATTGCAGGTAAAAAATACTGTTAAGAGAAAGTAATAGTTTTGGACTATATTTTGGTTATAATGAGTTTAAACCGTTATATCATGTGTGTATTATATACCTCAATATTTCTTAGTGTGCTAATGGGATACATTATTTAAACATATACAGTTTTGCATCATTAAAGATGTGTGGCCTATCAAGCTTACCTGAGCTGGTAATGTGGCCTGCCAGCCAAAATAATTGGTTACCCTGGTGTAAAAATAAGGTGTGTAGGCCTGACAGAGGTTACACAAGATGAGGGATAGCTGTGAACATACATGCTGGATGTAGAGATTGTGCCTTTGAGAAGTGTTGTATGGAGAATGAGGTTGTGCAAAATGGTGAAGGGAAGTACTGAGCATTAGTGCGTAGTGACGTAAATGTAATGACGGTGCTTCTGTGCCAGCAGCTTGTGCTGCCTGTTGTGTTTATATATCATAATGTTTCAATGTTTAGAAATAGCTGATTACAGTTTTGGTGTTCATGTCATCTCACTGATCTTTAGAGATGGCTGCAGTATTTATTCATAAACTTAAATAGAAATGGTTGACAGTTCTGCATAATAGTTTCTTAGTTCCCATTTTACATTACAGTAATGAAATACTGGTGTGGTTGCTTCTACACCCCTGTGCATTAATCCTTTGAATGATTAACCCTTTGAGATAATAACACATCACTGTCTCTCCCTTAGGCAGTATTTTAAATTGTTGTTTTCAGATCTGTGTGGCCATCAGTAAATTGTACTTCTCTGCCACCATTTGACAAAAATTTGGATATGTTCATAATTTTCTTCTAGTCCTCATGAACTTATAAACTAAGAGTTACAAAACAGTCACGGGATTAAAGAAACCTTGTGTAAGTTTATTTCCATTGTTACGTACAATTTACAATGTTGAACAGCTATAAAGTAGTGAGTTTGGCTGCTGAGAGAAGGTGGGACACATTTCTTTCATTCTTTGCATCCGGTAGCAAATTGAGACGACCGTGACACGTCAAAACTGTTCCTCAGTTGTACCACTGAAACGGTTAATTTGGTCATAACCAACAGTTAAAAGTCTGAAAGGGTGTTTAATGACATTTCCAGGGACCATTTGGAATGGGTAAATTTTTTGATCTAGTTTGTGCAACAGTGGTGGTGTTCATCCTGGAGTGTCAGAGGTGTATTTTGTTATACTGTCTACTGGCAGAGGACAAGGAGGTTTGGCTTTCCACTGTAAAATTTTATGTAGTATAAACTGCTTATAACAGAATCAATGGGGACATGGTTGCCTGTTTCTTACATATTTGTTTGTACAAGAGTGTACCTTGAGATAAATAGTATTTCGTGGTATATTTCCTGCAAAATCGCAAGCCAGAACTTAATGCTCCATGCGTGTGTGTACGTGTACATGTATATAAGTACATATACCACGTTGGCTGTTCTGTTTGCTGTGTTCTCTATCTTCTCCCTAATTTCCCCTACTGAGACAGAGGTGTACTGACTCAGGAATTTGTGGGTTTGAATGTAATTCCTGTAATTTAAAATGAAACAGAAATATTTAAGTGAATTAATTGGAACAGTAGACATTCTCCAAGTAGTGACATGACTGACACCAATTTTTGGTTTGTGATGCTGGAGAGAACACAAATGATGTGGTGTCCTTTTACTTTTAACATTTGCTCAGTAGTGCTACAGTTGTAGTTATTATTATTGTTACTATTATTGTTGTGTGCCAACCTTTTGTGGCACTTCAGCAATGTTGTGCAGCACTAAGACGCCATTAATACGCTTCAGCCATCATCAGTAATTAACTTCCCGCTAAACTTTGTTGTGTGTGGGTGTGGCACAGGTCTTTGTTTAAATGCCAAACAACTGTCAACAAATATCATTTTATGTGTGATGTGACATTCTGAAATCATATTTCCTTGCACTGAAGAAAGTGTCTTGTATTCCAGAAATCCTAAGGGATGTGCCTTGGGCATAAGCAACTTCAATCCATTGCCTGAATATGCACTGTTTCATTCCATGTGGAACAGTAATGCACAAGGATTTATATGTGGCTTTTCCATAATACTATGATATACTCATCATCTTGGACAAGTTCTGTGCAGAACTTGGGATATTATTTTCCTTCACACGCAGCTTCACTATAGTCTGCTGCTTTATTATCTGAAATGTAGTCATTTTTATGCAGATTTTCAAGTAGCATTAATACCATCTTGTTGGGTGTGACACCATTATGTTTGGTAGATAGGTACCAGCAGATCAGGAACCTGCAGCCTTCATCTTCTGGGTAGGTAAGCCGGCTGTGCTGAAGATGATATTCATTGATACAGGACAAGTAGGGTTGAGACTGTGAGTGGACCTTGGGAACATTGTGAGGGAGTGAGGCCAAGAATAAACAAGGAGAGGGAAAAGGTAAAATGTCACATCCCAGGAGGCAGCTAATATCAAAGAACAGCCATGAGGATTTGTTCTACAGCTTAATATTTGTGCTGTCACAAATCTAATTTCTTAACATGCACAGAAAGTTTTGTATGAGGCTTGGATGTGTTATATCATCTGTTGCAATACCTTCAATTTTTGTTCTGTAAAAACACATATCTATCACATGGAAAAGTGGAAGGGTTTGATGTGTCTTAACAGACATTTTTATTCAGTGGAAGGAAATAAGATACGCAAGAATGTAAGTTACTACAAATAATTTGGTGTCTTCCATTGGAAATTGTTAAAAGAATGGTTTTGTTCTATTCAACAGTTTATAGGTATTATTCTTTATGATCCAAATGTGGTATAAAGAAATATGTTTTGGTGACAGTAGTTTTATGAAATGTGTGAGTGCTTTACAGAACTAATTTAAACTGCTGTATCATACCATATTTACCTGAATATAAGATTACCCCTCCCCCACTCCAACAAGCTCCAGTTTTCAGGAAGTACCTGTACAGATTCTGTTTTAACTTTGTAAGAAATTTTAAGAGGACTCTGCTGTTTTGCAAGTGATGAATTGAGGAAATATTAACATCTTATATTCAGATAAATACAGTATATATAAATAATAGATCTATATATATATATTTTTATGGTACAGAAGATGAAACACCAAACAACAATGATTCTTACAAACTGCAGCAAAAATGGTCACACAAATGCAGATGTTACATAAAATTTGTATGTTATATACAGTATCATAATTATACATATTTTAATTCATTTATATGGTTATTGCTGTGTGTGCCCCTTCTGTGCAGCAAATCAAGACTGTTGATCCATCACATTTTGGCACTGTGTTCCCTTCCTTCTCAGTCCTGTAGGTATTCTTGGCATATGTGTGTAATGAGTATGAGGAAGAAAGGAGAGGTGCTCTCAATATCATACCACACAGTGTCCAGTATTATACTTCAAGGTCCAGTTGATGTACAATTTGCTTGTCAGAGCTCCCTTTGTAGTACACTGTCATCAAGATACTTTCAGAACTGATATCTGCTGAACCTATTTTAATGTAAAGCAGAAAGTGGGGGGAGGGGAGTGATGATATGACTGGTAAATAAACAGGACCAGAAAATAAACTTGGTGAAAAGAAGGGAAGAAAGGAAAAGAGGTGATAGAGACACTGAAGCTTTTATTACCAGTACCTGTTAGTGTCTCATACAAAGCAGCATTTAAGTCCATTAAGTGGATACTGCAGTTGTCAGTATATAGTATCAGTGACACTTGTATTATTAACACGTGGGCTGAGATATACACACATGTATATTGCTGGACATAGCATAATCTTGTCTCAAGGTGAAAGAGAATCACAATGGTGTGTTAGTGAGAACAAGAAATGATGGGCTGATTAAATCAGATACTAGCGAAAAGTTTGGACATGTAATGGGCAGACAGCAGAACAGGTGCATCTTGCCACCCTGCAAATGATTCCTGACTGATGCAGAATGTAAAGAGAATCAAAGGGTATGAAACAAAATGCACACACAGAAGCATAATGGGGTGTACTGCACTGTGTGGGCTCTCAGATTTAGACTGGTGATGGGACAGAGATAGGTGTTTTGTGCTTAATGAGGTTTGATACTTCTTTATCCACTAATGAAAACTGCCAAAGAATCAAAATGAATCCACATTTAATATTCACTGGACTAAAGATATTAATTGCATAATATTCAATGAGGCAAACATATTAGTTACAAAGATTTCTTCAGTGTGGTCAGTCACTTCCGCATAAATGGCTTCGAGTATTTTACAAGTTTTCTTATAGATTGTGAGAAACATGTAACCTAGGCAGGAAGTGTGAAATTAAAATCCATATTTAAGGTAATGTTAAAATTTGAGAATTTGAATCTTTACACTTCAAGGAAATACTCCAGTGTTTGTCGGCAATCAGTACGACGTACCAGCAAAGGAGCATATGATCAGGCAGTGGGTTTCATTCACACTGCAGCACAAGTTTCTACTTTTGGGCCCACATCCACACAGTTTCTGGCCACCAAACCTCATACTGCAGGAATACTGGGACATTACCTTGAATGAATTTGACCAGTCATCTCCATTTAGTGCTGAAGATTAAGAAAGAATGGCACTATAGAACCTCACTTCACAAGTTCAGTTTAACCCTTCAATGACACTGGAAGTTATTTTCCAAATACTGCCCAGGATGAAGGAGTTTTAATACTCAAATATGGACTTGGGCAGGACAGTGCACAGAAGCTGGTGTTCAGGAGTTAACAAATTGAGCACAGGGGCTCTTTTTACCAGTAAAATAAATTGAAGCATCTCTGAGCAATAAGAAACAAACATGCGTGTCACAGTGCAACTAGCCCCAGTAATATATTCAAGACACATCAACCAACAGCAAAGCAGTACCTTATGTAACATAACTCCTTTATTGAGAAAACTGCTATACAAATTACTCTCGTAACTCTGAGCAAGATGCATAATACACTTAACAAGGGAATACAGTTCAATTCACAGAACTGTCACCACATAAGCTGTTCCCCTTCAGCTTCAGTATTGAATCAATCCAAATAAAATCAGACAAAAAACATTTGGATTCAAATTGTTTATCTTCCACAACATTATTAACTACAGTGCAAACTTGCCTCTTGGCATTTCACACCATCATGGTACTATTTACAGTGCTGCCGCTTCTTCCCTCAGTTTTCTTCTTCTATGCCTTGGCCAGTGAACGTAGATCAGCAATACACTTCACAAGAGAATCTTTCTCTTGCTGGGGTGTGATGGACTTTAGTACATTTTGTACGATCCATGCCACCATATGTTTGTGTGCAATGCGCCGATCAACATTTTGACGCTCCACCTGGTAGTCCAATCGCCGTTTCACCTGCAAACCAATCCACCGCACATTGTCTAAGTTACAAAAAATATGCAAAGTACAAAGTTGTCAAAAACTGTAAAATCTAAAATGCTGTTACATTGTATTATATTACTTAATTTATACAACATGTGTTTAGATTTTAACATTTATAACATGCTGACACTTCACACACATCTGAACAAAATAATACCAGGCCAAAAGAAATGTTATTTCTGCATCATGTATATATTCTTTTACAATGGTCAAGCTCAGATGAAACATGCAGGCAATGTTTATGTGACAATATAATCTTGCCTATGGTCACTGTACACTAGATGGTATCTATTTAATATTTCTGCTAGTACATATACAGTAAATGTTGAATAAAAAACTTGCAGTTCTGGATCATCCTCAAAATAGAATATTTTCCATAAAAAACATACAAAACAAGCAGTAAAACGATTATTTTATATATATATGTGTGTGTGTACATACACGCACACACACACATTGTTGGCACTGTTTATTATAAATCTAAGTCAGAATCACTAAATTTTCCATGAGACACTAAAAGTACCTCCCAGCACATTAATTTTACCCTACAAAGACCTTAAAACTAATCCTGGTGGCACTGCTATCAAAAAACAGAGTGATATGGCATTTAATATTTTGTGTTCACTTGTTAAACCTTGACCAGCTCACCAGATTTCCCTACACTCATTCATCTGACTAGTCCTAACACCATTTAATGTATGAATTCAGCGAGAGTTTCTGTTGTTACAAAAATATGCCTCTATCATGGGAGTACCTAAACGTATATATTAGTTATGTCATCAGCTGTGGAAGCTCACATAAAGCAAGCAATAAAATATAGAACTCAATCCCTATAGATATTTGCATATATTACACAATCTCAGATAGCTGGCAGCATGCAATAGGAAAGTGAGTGTGCAAAGTGTTAAATGCAGGTAAAGTGTACAATTTTGATAAGGAAATAAGTATTATTTGAAGGTGCAAGTATATTATATGAGGTTTGTAAAGTAAGCTGCTTGCATATACCCTGATCTTCCCAGTGTTTTTGTAACATATACTTCCTATGGCAATATTCTAATTTTGTCAAGAATTTAATTTCTGCTGTTGTATCCAGATATTTGAATTCTGAAACATATGCCATGATTTTAGAGTCATGGTTTCAGAGGGCCAAGAACAACCCCACCCCCCCCCCCCCCCATTTCTTCCCAACATACTTCATTGTAGGCAGTCACGAGCCTTTCCCTATAAGCTGCCTCAAGCTGCAGAGCAACATTCTCCTTTTTAGCAGCAAACAAATCATTCTGCCCTTCTGCACGCCACTGCTCCTTCTGCTCTGCTGCCACAGCATCAGTATATGTCTCAATTTCATCCAAACGACCTTGCTTCCAGGACTTTTCATATGCCTGCAAACCACCCAAACACAAATGTGACATCAGTACAAGGAGGATCTAACTTCTTCATTTGTAGTTGACATAATGATGTTAGCAAAAACTCAAGACAATGTAGCATTTAAGGACTGTTTGGTGTGAAAAATGAATGAGAAAGGGTGCAGAAAGAAGTGCTCATGGCCTTATCTAAAGCGCAATCCTGGAATTTCCTCGGAAAGAGGAAAACCTCAGAAATGTGGGTGTTCTGCCTGAGATTCAAGAGGCTCTTCCTGAATATGGATGGAGAGTTACTGTTTCAGCCAACCTGCTAACATCAAACAGCTTTCATTGCTCTACAAAGCCACTTTCTATATTTGCTACTTCTGGCTCAATATTTATTAATGTCTTAAAAGGCTGTGTCATAGCCGAGGCAGTTGGCTGCAGCCCCTCTCTGCATACAATATGAGAGCAGTCTATGTGGGATTTATGGTAGCCATGGCACTAGGACAAGTTTTTCTCTGCATACAATATGAGAGCAGTCTATGTGGGATTTATGGTAGCCATGGCACTAGGACAAGTTTTTCTTCAAGTACTTCAATTTTTCCACTGTCAGTATCATTCTGCCAATGCTCCAAACCCGTATCTCCTTCACCTATCATAACCTTATAAACTGAGAGCACTGGTAAAAGAACACATTAAAATAATGAACTAAATTTTCAGGTTTCTTTTTTTTGTCGGCCTAACTGGCAAAATAATGTCTAGCACAGGGACTGACTACGTTACTAAGCTTCAGATCTTGCCCAATGAAGACAGTATGTGGAAGGGCCATGCAATATTTATGAATGGAAACACTTACCTTTACCTTTACATGACTACCTACACATTGTGTTAATATGTCAAAACCAATAAATATTACTGTCACACAAAATATACATATATTTTTTGCAATGAAAAACATGTGCTGTTGGTTGTGAAAACTGTATGATGTGACAGTCAAATTTCTTGGAAATACTTACATCAATCTCCCTGTCGAGGTAAGCCGCAAACTTGGGTCCAAATTTCTTCACAATAAAAACAGTCATGATAAGTATTGAAATACCAGTGTAGTATTCATGCTCCAACACATAGATCTCCTTACTGACAAGGTATGTAGCAAGCCCCACACCAAAGGTATATGGACCTACACAAGCAAACACACGACACATTTCAATACCAACCATTTTCCACCCAGCAACATGTAGTAACTGAATATGTCAGGAAATCACCCCACCTGTGACACCTGTCTTTTTATAGAAAAACTTAAACCACTCTTCTGGAATGAAACCATGTCGAACTTTGTCTGGAAATTCAGCTCTCACAGGTCGAGGAAAATTCACTTCATCCCTCTCCCCAGATGCTGCAGCAGTCTGGGCGAAACGCACACACAACAAGGGTCTGCTGTGTTGAACTGAAGTCAAAGAATTTAAGAAACTACATGGGTTTTGTGACATATTTCATGACACCATATCAAGTAGGCACAACTTTATTAATATCACACACGAATATATTATAACGTTATGCATTTCGGTATGGCCGTACCAGCATGGGACGTGCCTGCAAAGTTATGGTTTTAGTAGTGCTCTCTGCATATAATGGTAATAAATTTGCATCTGACTGAACCCCAAGCACAAATAGTTATTTAAAGACGCTAAGGGTATTGCAGACTAAATGTGTAGTACATTGGTAGGTTTAATTCGTGATGGATTGGAAAGCGACATAGAAGGATGCAGTCGGGGCCTAAACTGGGTAACATCCCACGATCTGCTTGAGGGAAATGAGGAAAGCCAAGCAGCACGTCAGTCAGGACAGTCGGCGGTAGCCAAGGTGAAATTGGAACTGGGCACCTTGCTCCTACGCGTACATCGTGTTACTGCTACGTCACGCTGTTCTATCACACAGCATGGCAGGTTATAATGATAAAGTAGGTCTCCAGGGAATTATTGCAACAACATATACCGGGAACACATAAGATTTACTCATACTAAAACTGGTCAAGATGAGTGTCCCGGCCCCTACAAACATCACCTTACACCGAATTCACCCATACGTAGTTTATTAAAACGACTGTAAAAAGACACGACAATGCATAAGATCTGACGGCTAAAATGTATATTTATGTCCATTTGAAATGTACCTGAACGAAATGCAAACCTCGACAACATCTTCCAGCAGAAAGAACTTCTTCCGAAAGATGGTGGAAAAGACTACGTAATTCGTTACCTACACTTCATTTCCGAGTACTTCTATTTATACACTACAATAATTGCAGGACAAACCAGAAGTATATGAGGCCATTAAAATTTAAGAATTAAATACGCTATCTTGTCTCAATGTCGTCAACAATGCACTTAATTATTGGTTTTAAACTCGTAATGTGGACGTTGTTATATCCGTTGTAGAAAATGCTTGAAGAACAAATGTTTCTGTGACGTTTGTAATCTGTACAGGACAAGGACATTGGAAAATTAGAACTTTGATCAATGTATTAGAACGTGTTGTCGGCAGAAAAATGACAAACGCAACCCAAACGTAAGAGTTGCCATGTGTTTCGACTTGTAATAAAAGGATTCGACATTTTGCAGCGAAAGACGTCATTGTCATAGACATGGGAATGTGTTTCCCTTGCTTTCAAAGCTCCTCAACAGATTTGGTAACACCAGATATGGTAATGTCTGTTTTAGTATTTACGGTAAAGTTCTAGAAAAATTACCAAAACCGCGAACAATAAGTTTCTTGTATTTTGATGTACGTGCAGTGCATTTTGTACAGTTTTTATCCAGACCAACAAATGCACAACATATATTTATTAATATTTTATGTATCGTAAGTACTCCCACAATTAACTGTAGCAAAGCGCAAGGTTAAGACTCCCTGACGGTGATGCAGATACAGTGAAAACTGTAGATGTACTTAACTATATATATATGTGTGTGTGTGTTGTGCATTTGTTGGTCTGGATTAAAAAAATTCTTGGTTTGACTGTTGATGAGACATTTGTCATGGAAGTGTCATTATTGGTCATATACTGGGAAATCTGGGCATTCTGTGCCTTTGGGACTGTCACACCACATATGGCGGAAGAAACTTTAAGAATGATTTGTTTTTCGTATGTTCACTCATTAATAACCAATGGTGTAATATTGGAGGGTGGGGGGAGTCATCGCACAATAATTATGTTTTTAAGATTCAAAAACGAATAATTTGAATCATTACTAAGACATAGTACAGAGACTCTAGTAGACAGTTGTTTAAAAAATTAGAAATATTACACTTATACTCGCAATACATATTTTCTTTATTATTGTTTGTTGCGAAGAACAGGGATTCATATACAGCTAACCAAGAAATTCATGGCTTTAATACAAGATACAATACAAATTTGCATCTTCCAGTGACTAATTTGACTGCATTGCAAAGGGAATTTAATTTTTTTTGGAGTAAAGTTATTTAATCACCTCCCAATAAATATTAAAAAAATTATCTAATGAAACTTTCAAACATGCTTTAAAGTGATTTCTTTTTGTACATTCATTGTATTCAATAGAAGAGTATTTTAATTGCAATAATAAATCAAATCATGGTCTTATTGTAATATAGATCACTGGTATTGTCATTTTTATATACTTATTCTTGTACAGTCTTATTCCAACTAATTTATTGTACACATAATATAAATGTACCTTTGACAAGTATCTACAGCAATAATGATGTGTGATAAATATTTTTTATAACTTTTGTTAAATGTTGTTTTAGATGTAAATCATTAGGACAATTTCTATATCTTTATGTTAACTGTAACTAAATTGGATCTATGGAAAATAAACAAGAACTGAACTGAACAAAAAAAAAAATTGACTAATAACTTTGTTAACATTTGCAGTTAATGTACATGCAGCTCATTGCATTTATGTTGTAATGATATTGATGCATGCACCTCAAAAATGTGCAGGTGGTGTCTGTGTTGAAACCTTGTGCATTATGTCACCATTAACTCTAAAATATATTACTTTAAAAATATTTAACTGCTTATAGGAAACAAGAAGAAGACACCAAGTTGAAGCAGCGGAAAGGAGAATGAGGGCACAAGAGGCTCGAGGAATCAAAGATCCGGAGAGACTGAAGATTCAACTGTCGAAGAAAGAGGAATTAGAAAGAAGACAAGAGGAAGCAGAGAGGAAACATGTGGGAGAGAGAGGAGGAGGATTAAGGGTAAGTACTGGAAATGGTTGATTTTGATTTATAAGGTCATGTTCGGGAGATAAAGGAACTTCAAGTGGGTAAGTCTGGTCTTTCAAGTCATGTTAAGTTTTAGTACCTGCAGTAAATTCCTGTATGCTGCTGTACGAGCTTCTGTCTGCCAACGTATTGGTATTGGCTTTCACTCGGCGAATCTAGATTTTATGCCTATATGCATTTGCTGTATATATGCATAATATTACTGTATTCATAAACAGCCATAAAGTTACATGTGTTTGTTCCACTTATTACCATTTTAATATCATGAAGCACTCAGAACAGGGAGGGGACTGCGGTAGCACAGTGGTTAAGGTGCCGTGCTACAAATCAGAATGTCGCTGGTTCGATCCCAGCTGGTGTCAGTGGATTTTTCATTGACATAAAATCCTTCCGATCGCACTATGGCCCTGGGGTCGACTCAGCCTCTAACATAAATGAGTACCAGGAGTATTTTCCTGGGGGTAAAGGCGGCCAGTGCGTAAGGCTGACAACCTTACCACCATCCTGTGCCGTTGTCACAAAATCTGGGAAGCTAACTTGCTGGAACCCTCTGGGCCTGTCCAGGCCTGTAATGGGACTGCTTTACCTGTTTTACTCAGAACAGGGACAGGTGGCAGGCACTTGTGAATGCTGTAATGAACATTCGGATTGACAAAATGAAGAGAATTTCTTGACTAGCTGAGAACCGGTTAGCTTCTCAAGAAGGACTCTGCCCCATGGAGTGAGTAACTAATATCATGAAGCAATAAATCACAAAAAGCTCCATTAATATAATTACAAATATTTCCTTTGAGAAAATACTCTAAAAATAAGGCATCAAGTAACAGTCTGTTCTGATTTAGATATATGCCCTTTCGCTTTTAGGTCTTTTTGGTTGTGATGCTGTGTAGTATGTGGGACCTATGTTACTCATAAATCTTAAATGTTTTATCTCCAGGTACACAAAAGCCCATCTGTGGAACCTATCCTCAGTGAGTTTGTTCACATCTTCACAAACTCATTTCTCTATGAGTTCTTTCTGTGCTTAATTGAGCATCATGCTTGGAAGATGTGGGGGAGTGGATGTGTAGATTTATGTATGCTTAATCAAGGTACTAGGTAGAGGTGAGTGGTCGACTTCATGCACCACTGCTTAAACCCTTGGGAAAGAGCCTCTGCTACACATCGGGTGGGAGATGGTTGGGATTTGGAGAAAAGAAATGTCTGATAAATTTGAGGATCTCAGAGCATTGTTGTTGATGGTGCTGGTCTTGTTAGATGTTAAACTGTATCATTGAGTGAGTAATTCCCAAAATTTGAAAGGACTTTCGTGCCTTCAGGGTTTTGGGCTGTTTGATCCTAGTGGTGAAAGTTGTACATTCTTTTGAAAGGTCAGGAAATAACTCAAAAGACAGCACCACATCCTAGAAGACCTGCATCACCCTATGGGGAACAAGCCCCATTTACTTATTCATCAAGTATTGCTTAATCACTTCTTTCATTTCTTGCAAATTTATTAATACTGTACTCCCATCCTAGGTACATCCCACAAGTTGTATACTTGAACCAAATTAAGTGTGTTCATGTCTTGTATCTGCCATGTGTTCTTGAAGCCTCACCAAAATGAATGCTGATTGCAAATTGATCATAAAGCCTGGAACATCAGTAATGTATTCTTAAATACTCTGAAGTATTTTATCATGACATATGACATCCAGCCAGGGACAGTGTAATTTGTTGGGCAGTGACACTAAACTAAGATGTGGTATTCCATGAATCTGACAACAGATGAACATACTAACCACTACACAGATCTGCATTTTTTTGTGGTAGTGGGATGAATGACCTTTGGGATGTGATGTAGTATAATCTGGTGGATCAGTAGTAATATCTTGTAGGAATCTATTGCCACTCTCTTCAGACTAGAAGTGGAGATGAAGGCAATAGTTTCCTTCACAATGTATCCTTTCAAAAGACCATATAATATAAACCATTGTTGTTTAACCTTTTGGTGCCAGAATTATTTTTTTAAATTTTGGCACATTCTGTGTATAAAATGTGAACAATACAGGAACCAGATACGTTAGAATTATAAAACAAACTGCATTTTGAAGAGAAAAAAACGGAGAGTATATACCATGTTTAAAATATTCAGTACCTATATTTGTTGAATAAATATATAAAATGCAACTTTAGAGGTT
>Ga0131853_10002664_pt1 | contig 31947 bp, 19 predicted proteins | sample TergutLab28metaG_FD_92764 | JGI IMG/M metagenome (GOLD analysis project Ga0131853, IMG submission 92764) | Labiotermes labralis P1 segment gut microbial communities from Petit-Saut dam, French Guiana - Lab288 P1 (version 2) (version 2) | ecosystem: Host-associated > Arthropoda: Insects >... | reverse complement strand
CTGCAGCCCGGACACTACTCCAGCCTAACAGCACCTAACCTCCAACCTACAGCAAACCAAGAACGAAACGACCAATGTGGTAATCAACATTATAGTCGCGAGCTCCTGATGATGGGCGTAGTATTGCCCGAAACATGTTGAGCCTATAAGAAATGCAATAAAATAATAAGTGGCATCTAGTTGGTTTTTATTCTTCAGAAGAAAAAGTTGTCCCTACGCATTCCATAAAGGCATATATAGCTCCAATCTTTCTTAAACTCGGCACTAGAAAGGGTGAATGGCTATATTCACGCCCCAACCGCTTTACGCCGGAGATCATTTCCCCGATAGGCCGGAGTCCGGTTGGGCCCGAGGGCCGGCTTGAACGTCTTAGAGAAGAGAAAATCTGTTGTCCTTGCTGGGAACTGAATTAAACCACGGTTGTTTTGTCGTGCAAAACGTAGCCTAGTTACACTACCGACTAAGTTATCCTGGTCCATGCCTAATGCTTTAAAATTAAATGGTGTTTTGTCCCGTCTGCTTCTACTTGGGAGGCAGTAGCAGTCATTAATTTGAACTATGGGGATAATCTACCTCCCTTATCTAAGGTTTTCCGAGGAAACCATGCAAACCCTCGGTGTATCTAGAAGCACTCAAGGCTATTGCTTCTGAAATATCCTTAATAAATAATAACTGCTCAAGTCAGACTCCTATGTTGTTCACGTATAGAACGTGACGTGCCTTGGCGGTTAAAACTTTACACAAAAGTTTAACAACCACTGCTTTCTAATCTACGAATTTTGAAAATTTTTATGACCAAAGCTTGGCCTCTGGATAAGATCTGGCTTTTATCGAGAAGTCAGTGGGGGTGCTATGTGTAATTCCAAAATCACACTGTAATATGCTTCCTAAAGAATGACCCGGAAGGTTACTTCTACAGCCTCGGTTTTGTTTCTACTCTCCCATAACTAAAACAAGCACAATGGAGTATAACAGAATTAAATAACGCATCCGGTAAAACAAAATAAATTAATATTTTTCTAATATAACGTACAGTGACATTTCACAGCCTTTTGCTTCCAAAATCATTTGTATTTGATAATAAAAAATTTCCAGAGAGTGTTATAAACATTGATTTCCATTTTCCTAAAACCGTTATTTCACCAGCCCACGGTGGTAATGAGGCTACTTCAGAATAACTAGCAGTGTCTGTATTGCAGTACTAGGTCAAACACTGGACTCAGCAGTCGAAGCAAATAATAAGATATACGTATTTTGGATATTCTCCTATCTCAGTGGGCGTGCAATCAATGGCGTAGGTCTGCGACCGTTCGATTTCTGGGTTTGCGGGTTCGAATTCCGCTGAAAGTATGGATGTTCTTTGGTTGTGATTGTTGTGTGTTATGTACGTAGTGGCTTCCGCAGAGATTTGACATTCCGTTCAAAGGAGGCCTGCAGGGTGTTCATGTGTCTGATTGTGATCCAGTCACCTCGAAAACGAGGAGGCCTAAGCAAGACATGGGCTGTAGCATCATACCCAAAAAGTCGACTAACGTAAAAAATTCTTCATATTCGACCCGGTCGAGTTCGAGTCCTAACTAGAATAACAGTTATCACAAAACAGTTACTTCTTTGTTTCTTCCCAGTCACACCAAGTAAATACATGATGGGTTAATTTGAAACAGGTCATGGTCGATTCCATTGATATCTTCCCCAGTTCACACTTTACAGTCCCAAGCTTGTGAAGTTAAATTGGTCGGAGTTAAAGTACCAGTCCATGGGAATTTAATGTTGTAACACTCCTAACGCCTTCTACACGTAGATGGAACTGTGTGATGAACTTCAGGGACCAGTCGCTTTACGCACTTTCATAGGAAGGATGAGCAGAATGGACAGCCGGTTAGAAAATGGCGGCAAGACAAAAAACCCTCTCTGTGACTTTACCGACTCATATATCCCGGCCGATGATTAATCATAAAAACGTTTTTAAATAAATATGCAGACTATGGTCCAAACCTCGTCGTTTCCAGAGATAGAATTACAAGAGCTAAACGGATGGCTCTTCCGGAAGCAAAACGCAAATGATTGCAACCGCAAAGAGGAAGTATTCTGAAGTAAGAATATCCAAGAACCACAGTCCTAGCAATGTTCTGAAATAAATAAGAAGTCACCAGCGATGAATGTTGTCATTGTAGAACGGACTAAAAATTTAGAGCGGGGCGAAAAACTTGCCTTTTCTTTAGTAGCTGTTATTACAGAAATTTAAACTGTAATAAAATAAATGTCAGCTAAATAAACGTACTTTCATCCGCATACATCTAAATCTGAAACAGCCGAAAGGTGGATTGACAAACCATAGATGTTTTTGAAACTTATGCAATGAACACTGAAAGTGGCAATTTACTGTCGTTAGAGACAAAAATTTTAACTAATTTTATAGAACCCGAAACTTCCTCGCTGTGTTCAGAAAAGCAAGCCCTACCAATTTATAAAAAGCCACATAAATCTAGTTTACTTCCGCCACACATTTCTTTAAGTTGTATTTCTCGCCATGACTTGGACAACTGCAGAATATAGGCCTACTTCAGTCAGTGTTTTCCTCCTGAGAGACGAGACTTTCGTTTTCAACAACAAATATATTTTATGAAAATAAGTTGTCATTAATTCCGATCATTGTATAGAGATATGAATGAATCGCAACACACTGCTTGTGGATCCGTGATCACCTAGCACAGAAGATTTTAAGACCCTGTCGCAACCCATCGATTGGACTCTAATTATGTGGAAAGATACGGAGCTGTTGTGAACTTCTGCTGCATATATAGTGGCGATTCATATACTGAACATAAGAGGTTGGATAGCGATATCGGTGGCCTGTCATCGCGAAGGCCCGGGTCCTGTGCCAGGCCAGTCCATGTGTGATTTCTGATGAACAATACGACATTTAGACAATTTTTTTTCGAGTATATCGGATTTCCTCTGTCAGTGTTATTACATCATTGCTACAAATTCAAAACTCTATTATCTACAATCGACGAAGTATATTCTTTTCAGTTGCCAGGGTCGTCAAATAAAACACTTCGTCTCCCTTCAAACTATAGGATTTAATGCGGCACTTCAGTGTGGAAATGTCATCGGAGTTGGCTTCCTGCATCAGCACAGACTGACCATATATACTTTAAAAATATCTAAACCGTCTGTATTTAAACCAACCTGCAACAAAACAGGATGCAATGACCCAAGTTCGGATGTCCACGTTGATCAGCATTATGCTTAAACACCTTAATTCAATAGAGAAATTAACACATGTCTAACAGCGTTAATAGTCCTAGTTGCTTGTATTTCTGACCGCCTGTGTTTTAAGATTAAATTCTAATAAAGCGTCACATTTTCTATGCAACGATTTAAAGAGCGAAGGTATTATACTTAACCTCACACAGAACAACACCCGACGAACATTGATTTATTCAGCTGCTTTGAAAGTCTGGAATCTTGTGCTTTAATGAAGAAACGGAAACCTAAAGCTGCCTTTGAAGGCAGAACGAGAGAAAAAAAAGAATTCAAATAGATCTGGTCGATAAGTAAAGCTTTACCCTTCACGATTACACCATGATATTCAATTTGCCCAAGGTTCACAAACATTATTTGAGGAACTGGAATTAGTGTAATAATAATAATAATAATAATAGTTCTTTACTTTTTATGTGCTGGCACAACAACCACAATGCCAGTTACAGAGTTTGTATAGGAACATAAGAAAAATACACACACAACAAAGGATAAGTTGATGATAGCAATAATAATAATAATAATAATAATAGAGTTAATTGTATATTTTAAAATGCGAACTTCACTGTACATCATTCTCGATCATCTAATCCCACAGAAACAAAATATTTCATTTACTCCGCATTTTATTGTAATCAATAATAGTGGACATTCTAACTTTTGCTTCGAATGACAAATGAAGCAGACCTTGAATGAAAGGAAAACACGAAATTTGAAATAAGGCAGTTGTTGCCTGTTTCCCTGGTATTCCGTCAGCCCCAAAAGAAAAAGCCAGCCGATAAAGGAGACGTGAATCGAATCGGGTAACTCCGAAATACAAATTTTAGAGCGTACAGAAAATACTGCTCTGCATGTTTCTGTCGACGATGCCAGGAAAACGTTTTGTGCAGCTTTTGTCTTTCTGAAGACTGGACGATGAAAGAAGTTCAGAAACCGAATGGCTCTAAATGTTACGCCATCTTACTTCATGCTTGGCTTTAAACAAAGAGTTACCATTATAAACGACAGCAGAACTCCAGTCCTACAAATATTGTTTCTGAAGACTGAAGTCTTCCGATGTGGTAAAATTTTCCGACGCTTTCAAGGAAACTATAGCCGAAACTTCGGGGTAAATCAATCCAAGAAAACCACTGAGTGATTATGAAGGTGGTATTACTACGCTCCTCCGAAACGTGGGTAGATATTTACCATTAATGTATTCTATATTTATCCGACTGCTAAAACACCATAAATATTCCGACATTCATTTATTCCTAACATACGTGATATGTTTCAGGAGAGTAATGGGAGAATCCTACATAACCGTCTGCGGACATTTATGTGTAGTAATCCGTAAAATAATAATAATAGTAATATGTTTTAACATAATTATTATTTTGCAGATTACTAAACGTCTACGTCCGCATACGATTACGTTGGATTCTCCCACTTCTCACATTTTTATTTAAACCTTTTACCTATCGATACAATGCGACGTTGTAATATTTCATGATTCCTTAGTACAAATATAATTATTTCAGGTTTGAATAATATTGTAGAAGGAGAGGCCTCTTCCTTAATTTTGCCTTTCATATTGTTGTAATATCGCCTGATAATGGCTGAAAATGTCGGCCGAAACACGTAGCGTGTGTAAGAAATAAAAGAATGTCAGAACATTTATGGTGTTTTGTCAGTCGGATAATTACAACACCATTAATTACATAAATATAATGGAATTATTTTACTCAAATAGGTATTTACCAGTCTGCATGGCATAATATCCCATAAATCTTTAATTATCATTAACACAGATGTGAGAACCTCACATCTCACAAATATTTTCTTCTTAATATTCTACTTAAATGGAGTGTATTTTTAATTTAAAAATAATATCCAGTTTAACTCATGTCCTAGTTCGTTGGAACAGTGTGCTTATGTTACTAGCACTAAATCCTAGTAAATAAATTTTTGTTGCTTTCGTTCTAAAAAAATAGTAGACTGTTACAGCTTTATTAGTAGTAGTATTAGTAACACTATTATTGTCACCGTCAACACCATCATCACTTCTTGGAAGAAAGAAGGTGGTCAGAGACTGTTATAAAATACAAACGTTATACGATAAAATTGTCGGTATGTATGGAATGGCTGGCTAATAGAAAATAGTTCACGGGCCCTAAGAAAGTGTAAGTATGCTCATTAAATATCTCCACCCCAAATTTCACATGCCTAGTCCAAACAATTCATTAATTATCACCACCAAACGGAAAGCAAAGTACACATCTTATGCAGTTCCCAAAATGTTCTAAATTCTGCAGAAAAAAAAGTAACAAACTTTGCGTATTTTTCGGAGTCGTGTTAGTGTGCAGGATTCTAAGGAGACGTCAGTACCTCTCCAGCCTCACAATTTCATCTGTTTGCCATATGTTGTTACCGATTATAGTAAATTCAGAGGTACGAGGTTGGGGTAGGCTCTAATGCCATAACGTCCATAATAAATTTCGCTAAGTTGGGCCAACCACTTTAAAAGTCGAAATGCAGGACACACAGAAAGCATGATGATATCGTAAATCTATTTTTCCTCGTAGAAATATTAGGCTTCTACGGAACATTTCGCCGACGTATTACGTACTGATGAAAAGTTTTGTCACGGCTGTAATTAGTTCAACACCGCGTGCGCGTGTGTGTGTCACAGCTTCTGTGTTATATGAAACTTTAATCATCCAATTTTGGAAGTTATCACGTGAAGGAACACGAACATATATATGTAACCAGCTCCGCTGAAACGCTCGTAAGAAGCCAGTAACTCTCGTCAGATCAATAAAAAAACTTCCGTGACATCAGCCAGCTCGAAGCTGCAATAGTATCCTCCTTCATTTACGACCAAGAAACGACAGACCTGAGACACGGGGTTATTTTAAAGTTTTATTTACGCTGATTGTGACAAATACCATAACCCTATCAAAGCAACAATCACAACACTATGCCGCCATTTTGTCAACCTTACCATGCTGCGCCAAACATTAATCTTGGAAAAAGAGAAAAAGAGAGAGGGGTAGAGAGAGAGAGGTATATATAGAGAGAGAGGGACAGGGTTTAGGCAACACCGATAAAACAGACCGGATAAATCATCCTTGGCCACTCAGCAAGAGGTTCCACGAATTTTTCATCACAGATTTGTTCGTGATATAAAATATGGCCGAAAGTATGGCGTCAATATGTCAGAGCATTGCAGTATAATTTTACAAGCGCTTATATTTTTGTGTCAGTGAAATAATCATAACCCTATACTAGTGCAGTCTGTAGCCTGCTTTCATTTATAAACGGCCAAAGTAGGATTTGAGATCACAAGCTGCTTGTGCGTAAGCATGGTTTCCCAATTTAAACCTTTGAAGCAACTGTCCGATTTTCACGAAACTTCGTACGAACGTTATACTATCAGAGGACACTCGAACATACGTTCCTAATCTTGCAAATAATAATTATACACAAAGACACATATAGGTGTACATAACGTATATTATTATTATTATTATTATTATTTCACAGCGGTTTAGCTGTTTGTCAGAGAGCACTAATAAAAGCTTTCTAATTATACGGTATGTGTTGAGTATTACTGCGTTCTACATTACAGTACATATACCAAGGTGGTGTTTGAGCAGTTTCAAGCTGTCCTGCAGTCGCTTTGAATACTACCCGTTGTGGATGGATAATACTATATATAGACCACGACCAATTGTCATACTTTTTTCGCTCTTCTTTTACATCTGTACATTTCTGGGATTTCTCGGTGATGCCGCTGTAGAGGTTGTAGTTGTCAGGAATTGCAACTATTATTATTATTATTATTATTATTATTATTTACATATTTTCTTACTTACTTATTTACTTACTTACTCCATGGAGCAGAGTCCTTCTTGAGAATCTAACCGGTTCTAAACTAGTCAAGAAATTGCCCGCATTTTATGGAACACTAAAGTTCATTACCAAATTCACACGTACCCGCTATCTGTCCCTATCCGGAGCCAGCTCGATCTAGTCCATGACCCCACTTTCCAATTCCTAAAGATCCATCCTAATATTATCCTCCCATCTACGCTTGGGTCTTCCAAGTGGCCTCTTTCCTTCAGGTTTCCCCACCAAAACCCTGTATACGCCTCTTCTTTCCCCCATACGTGCTACATGCCCCGCCTCTTTCATTCTTCTCGATTTAATCACCCGAACAATAATGGGTAAGGGTACAGATTATTAAGCTCCTCACCACGTAGTTTCTTCCACTCCTCTGTTTCCTCGTCCCTCTTAGGCCCAAATATTCTCATCAACACCCCATTCTCAAACATCTTCAGCCCACGTTCCTCCCTCATTGTGAGAGGCCAAGTTTCACACCCATACAAAACAAAAGGCAAAATATAGTTCTCTATATTTTCTAAACCTTGTATTTTTAGACAGCAACTTGGAAGACAAAAGATTCTGAACCGAATGACAGCAAGAATTCTATGACTTCAATCTGCTATTAATTACTTCCTGTATAGAATTTTGATTTGTTAAGATTGTTCTCAAATATTTGAACTCTTCCACCCTCTCAAAGGAACTATTATCAGTTTTTATACTGCGACTTCATCCTGCATCCTGATCTCGATATATGACCATGTACCTAGTCCTATTAGCATTTACTTCTAGTCCTCCTTAATAGCAACTACTAAAAGCGTCTGCGTTTTTCTTTATAGTATATACGCTTCCGCCCAACATATTAATATCATCAGCATAAACAAGGAGCTGATGTGTACCATTTAATTTCAAGACATTCTGGCTGAACCCCCTAATGGCGCACTCTAAAGCAAAGTTGAAAAACAATGGCGTCAAAGCATCCCCTTGTTTCAAACCATTCCTCATAGGAAACATGTCAGACAAATGCTTGCCTACCCGGAATCTGTTATAGGTTTCATTCCGACACATTTTGTTAGCCTTATCAGTTTCATGGGATACCAAGCTCAATGAGAATATTATATAAGACATTCCTCCTAACCGAATCATAAGCTGTCTTGAAGTCTATACACAGCTGATGCACTGCTTCACTGTACTCCCAATTCTTCTCACGTATTTGGCGAATGCAGATTACATGATCAGTAGCTGACTTGCTGAGTCGAAATCCACATTGATGATCCCCAATAATTTCCTCTGCATATGGAGTCCACCTTGACAGCAGGATGTTGGATAAAATTTTGTGCGTAGTTGGCAAGGGTGATATGCGCCTATAGTTATTACAGTATGTTTTATCGCCCTTCTTATAGATAAGCAAGTCTCCTTATTCCAAATAGAAGTAGTAAGTTTACGGATCTCAGAGTGAATTGTTCTACCCACTGCCTTAATCAGTTCTGCTGGGATTTGATCAATACCTGGTGATTTGTGTCCTTTCAGCTCCTCAATAGCCATCTCCGACTCAATGGCACACGGCTCAGGCACTATTGGTTCTGCTGCATGAACTTCCCTCTGCCTAACATTACTAACCCCATGTGCATTGAACAGCTGAGAGAAATGTCCCTCCACCTAGCCAAAATACTGTGGGAGCCTGTAACCAAATCACCCCTCTCATCCTTCACTATATCAGTTCTAGGATGGTAGCCCTTCTTAAAATCATTGATGCCCCTATAGAAGTCTCTGATATTTTTCATCTTACTTTTAGTTTCAAATTCATCAATTTGAGCTTTGAGATATTTCTTCTTTTTGTTCCTGAAATGTCTGCTAGCTTCACGTCTTACATTGTTTCAATTATCTACATTGTTTTGGTTTGGATCCTGTAACCACCGCATTTTAGCCTGTTTCCTTTGGTCAAAAAACCTAAACATTCTTCATCAAACCATGGTTTATGCTGCTTCATTTCGTACAGACCTAGACTCCCTTGAGCTGAGGTTTCGGTATTCAATTTAATGTTCTCCCAAGCCCTATTTATGTCTTCGCTATCACTTAAGTTCTCCAAAGCTACAAACCTGTTTGAGAACTTAATCTGATACTGTTTCCTAAATTCCAGCTCATTTAGCTTCTTGAGATTAAATCTGTCCCCATCAAACTACTGTGCTTCTTGTTTACTTACTGCCAATCTTTCCCTAACTTTTTCAACCACCAGAATGTGATCAGTATCAAAGTCAGTTCCCCTGAAAGATCGTACATCGAGCTTACATGTATGCCATCTCCTATCTATCAAGATATGATCACTCTGGTTGTGTTTCTTTCCATCAGGAGTGGTCCAGGTTATTATTATTATTATTATTATTATTATTATTATAGGTGTTTAAATGAGCATTATTTACATCATAAATCATTTTAAAATACATTCCTACTTTTCTAAAACCAGAAATAACAACATGACCTACGACGAAATTTTGAGGAGGGATTAACACAAGTTGCACGTACTTTAAGGCTCTGAAACGCTACAAGACAACAGATTTTGGAAACACGCGCAACTTTCAAATTTTGTAGGAGACGAAGTTGTAACATAGCAGGCGGCTGCGCGGAAATTCTGAACAACTATTGATTTGATTGAGATAGTGATGAAACACTGGAATCGAGCAATTGAAACTTGGTACGGAAAAAGTTCATACGCTTACTTATATATTGTACGTGAAATATTATCTTAATGTATGGCATCCATGGAGTTTTCTAATATGAAACGAAAAGTACATTTTCATTCAGTCGACACAACTTTATTGGTAAACAAATTCCGCTTTAGCATTACGTATATTTCAGTAAGAATAATAATATTCTAACCTCATTTTTTTCTGTACTGAACTCTATGTTAAAAACGAGTTTCAGGTAAGGTTAGGTTAGGTTAATTTTGCTTGGCTTTCAGAAAGCAGTCAGAATTCAGTAGCTTCAATTTAAATTGATTCATTAATGAAATTATAATGACATACACACGGTGGCAGAAACTTCAGTGTGATAAGGCCAGAGGTAGGCCTTCGACAAACCCGTATCTCAAAGATGAAAAGATAGACCTAAGTAAGGCTTATGAGTTATTTCCACAGTTATTACAGATATCTTTATAACATCCTATCTTAACCTCGCTGTGTTGGCTGCCTTATTTAATATTATGACTACAGGATGGTGGGAAAAGGATGTTTTAGCAGATAAAATGCAGCGCAGCAAAGACGATAGAATAAGATTGCCTTGCCATTTCAACGCTGGTCTTGCAATAAGTAACTTGTAACAAACCTTTGCCTAACTCCGTACAATAAAAATGTGCAGCCATGCAGCACGGGTTATAACAACCCTCAGGACATACGCAATAAATACTAACCCCTCTCTGTCTCTCTCTCTCCCTCTTTGCAGTAGCCTAAATCAAGTAAGTTTCTCCTACCCTTGATTCGTTTCCTTCCTCTCCCCTCCCAACATCATCTATGTTGTCATCTTCTCGTTAAAAAGTGATAATTGAAAATGGTGGGCCGTGCTACGAGCGAAATGAGACGCACAGAGTTTGCAACCAGCGGTCCGCATACCCACGCGGCCACATCTATCAATTGCACTACAAAGATTGTCAAGGAAGATTCAATGGAAAGTTTTATGTGAATCGTACAAAAATATTATAATTAAGACCTCTCAGGCTAATTGGTTTAAAGGCTGTATTTAACAGTCAGCTGTAAATGGAGAACAAATAGTCGCCGCCTACTGTAACACATTCACGCATCCCTTGAGCGGCTGAGTAAGTGTAATTTTGTCCCTGTGCCTGCCATGAATCTACGACTAAACAAGGAAGTGGAGGTATAGCGTCGCTTGTTCTTAGGTATGGGTGAGTGGGAGCTTCATGCCCTGACCGCTTTATCCGCGAGAAAAAGGAGCCCCGCTAGATTAACTAGAAGGTTGGTGAGGCCAAGAACCGGCCTCGAAGCTTTGGAGAAAAGATAAATCTCTTGACTCCTCCGGGAAGGAACCACTATTCCTTCATTTTCCCAATACTCTATACAGATTACACTGTTCGGTTCCCAGGTAGTCTCTTCAGGTGTTAGGCCAATGAGTCTTGAAAAAGTTGTCATTCAAAATACTCAGAATACTTTCCTAATTATAATTCGCCATGTGAAATATTAAATTATGCTTACGAGGACTGTCTTCCTGGTAAAGAATAAACTATTTGATCTTGTGTGCCATTAAATCTCTCACGAGGTCTAAATACTCTTCAGGTATATGCCTACGTCACACAGGTTAAGAAGACATACATTTTATGCTGCTTTTCAAGCGCTTTGTATGACATATTTATACTCCTACACGTGAAACGTGGAAGACTTTGCTGCAACATGTTGATCAGCTAAGACTTCTAGCTCACGCCATGGAGCAGAGTCCATCTCGAGAAGCTAGCATTTTCACCACATATTACGGAATCCGAGAATTCATTACCTTATCCAGATGAATCCAATCCAAAAACACCCCATCTTCAATGTCTAGTTTAATATTCCCCCACACCCCACCCCCTCCACTTCCGAATTTACTCCTAGGACTTCTATGTGGTCGTTCTTTAGGGTTCCTCCCCAAAATCCTGTGCGCGTTTTTACCCTCCTATGTGCCCCATGCCCGTCAACTAAAGCCAAATGCGCGAAAATTATCCGGAGTTCAGTAAGTTTTAGTTTTCGGCCTGCAACTCGTTTCACTTGTTTTTCCAAATCTGGCCAGTCGCAGCGATATAGCAACAATATTTTGGAATATTTTGCGTCTCGAATAGAACATAAAAGTGTACTCTGGTCTCACGAGACGAAGTCCTTGAAGATGCGAGGGTGATTTCAAACGGAATTTGGAAATAAACCACCAACTAGTAGTCGCAACATTTAGACAACCGAAACAGAGACAAACTGCTGCACATTTTTCCTGCGAGTTTTTTGACAGGTGATGGACCTTCCCTGTTGAAGTTCTTTGCTAATAAAACCGCTTTTAATTTATCCGAAACTGTTAATCGAGAGCGTTTGATAATCTTGTGATCGAGGATTCTCATTCAGTACTGAACCAGACGAAGTAGGGTTCCAAGTTGTAAGGAAGATTATTTCGTACTGATGCAAAAAAATAACAAGATATATGGGCTCTTTTCAATGAAGAAACGTCTGTAACTAGGTCTTTTAACTAGACATGTTGGAACATTAGAACACCTCGTGCCTATTTTGCAGGAAGACGTTCCCATCTCATACGTTCACAAAAAAGCGAGAGGCTACCTAACTCACCAGTTCGCAGGAAAGTGAATCGGCAGGAACGAGAAAATCACCCGCCGCCTCGTCCGCCCGAATGAACGGAGCTTTATTTCTTTTTTGGGAGTACATTAATTTATCATTAGAAGAATAAATGTAACCAGAATTACAGTTAAATATTTATTCCCTACCGCGCTGCAAAGACACCCCGTGTCGGTTTTTAAAAACCAGTAAGTTAATTTTTATAAAGAAATTATCGATTTATTCTTAGAACCACACAAAAGACAACAACGCTTTTTAATGTCAAACCTCTTATCATTCCCCTGACCTAAACGCCTTCAATTCTTATAGTACCCATCCTTATAATCCATGGGATTTCATACGACGTTGACAGTTTTCCAAGATATTCAAAGTATAAGTTTACGGGTAACTGACTATTGCTAAGTCACAGTACACCATCTCAGTTCTGTAAATATATAATTATATTTACACATGGCGCAAAATATGTTTTTGAACTGTTTGTAGAGCATCCAACGCAAGACCAAAGTGTTGGAATTTAATTCTGGCATTAAAGTGAACTATTGAGATGCATAACTTCGAATTGTCAGAGTCTGTTAGCAGAATTATTAATGGCGGGTACACTCCAATTTGCGTTAAGTGTAGTATGATACCGTTCATTTACAAGCAAACAGAATTCATTTATCTTCATTTCAGTTCCCGTGAACAAGCGTAATTTTGTCAAAGCATCGGGAAATAAGAAAGTATGACTTACGTCTTTAGCGGAATTAACTTTGATGGGTCTCGTGGTTTGAACCACAGATGGTGTATGGTGTTCCTTGACGAAATCGAAGTCAATATAATGATTTTTTCTGAACTTCAATGGCTAAGCAAGTAAAGGGTTCTGCAATTTTTTATCACTATTAGAAGAGATGGAAGTTCTCTGTATCGGAAAAGGACAATCAGTCATTTACTTCAAAGACACAGGGCGAATATATATTCTAGCCTCCTTAGATGTTTGTGGGCAGCTGAATGGCCTTCGTAGAAAGTTGAAAGGGAAGATCCTACTTGCATGTAAACTGCATAATCTTTGTTTCATTCACATCCTTTGAAGAACAGAATTTGTCGGTCTCCAAATGCCCTGAAAATGTTGCAAAAATACAAGTGAAGGGCGGTCGGTATATTGGACACTGAACATCTCCATTAGTCATTGACAGACAGGCTTCCGGGCTTCGGTGCAGAATGAGCTTTGCCTAGAATATTTGCTGACCTTCAAGCGCGATTTCTGAAGGCATCTGACGTGCGGTTACGGCCCTAATTGATTAAGTTACACTGCAGTGATGAACTGATGGTCATTTGCTTATCTTGTGTCTTCTTAAAGGCAAATATCAGAATACGTGACTGAAGGCTGCTGTTTGTGCAGACGTGTTTGAAGCACTCACAATTTTGAACAAGCTTTCTCATTAATAAGTCTAACTAAACCCACAGATGCCGGTCCCAGTGGCCGCACGGTCTAAGGCGTAGGAAGGACTACGGCCGCTCGCAGGCTGAGATTGTGGGTTCGAATCCCACCGGGGGCGTTGATGTTTGTCTGTTGTGAGTGTCGTGTGTTGTCAGGTAGAGGTCTCTGCGACGAGCTGATCACTCGTCCAGAAAAGTCCTACCGAGTGTGATGCGTCGTTGTGTGTGATCTAGAAACCTCGTGAATGAGGAGGCCCTGGCCTACTGGGTGCTGTCGCGCCAAAAACAAACAAACAAATTCACAAATGGTACCAGCTCCCAGATGAACATCTCACTTCAATCCCTTGACTGACCACAACAAAAATCGCACCTGACCTGAAAGGCTCGGCATCGGCAGTACACGCTGAACTGATATCGGTAAGTTACTATTTAGCTACTTGTAAATTCTGACTCTTTTTACATTAGTTCATGGTTTTGGCAATATATTTGTTTACGAAACAATAAATTCAAAAATTTCATTCTGCCTTCCCTCCAAAATTAGATCAAATATCCCTGCAAATAATAAGAAAAAGGTATGTTCTTTGTGATAAAGTTTAAATTGTGTGGCTGTTTGAAGGAGACACGACTTACGACACTGCACGAAAGTTATAATGTTAACTGTTGCCATACATATTTATCTGACTGAAACGCCCAGGAAACGTCGTATTTGAGAATGCAGAGGTTGGACCCCCCTGTACCTTCAACTGCAGCGCTGCATGCTAGCAGTAGGCTGACTGGCTTCATGGTATATACACTGATGATGGGATAGTTAATTGTATTAAGGGATCCATTTGATGGGATTGTGTGGGGGCGGGTGCCAACGGGGTTGGATAGAGGATGAGTCGGGGTGGATGCAAGCAAAAGGGAGGAGGGTTACAAGGGGAAAATGGGTGGGGTTGTTTGTGTGTATATAGACACATGATCGTTGTTCCGTTTATCGCAGGGTTCGTTGAGATACGGTAGGTAACAACGTGATGATCAGTGCATACATAGCTTATATATCCTGCTGCATCCAGAGATTCACTACCTTGATAAAGAGTGCTACGGAATGAACTCACCACCTAGCTGTGCACGAAGACTGTACTTTATCTTTTCTTTTGAGTCCCTTGGTCTTGTACATGTGGAAAACCATGCTACACTGTAATCTCAGAAATGTCTAACAAACTAACCAGAATCCTCTTCAGTTAGTCATGAATTTTCTTATCCGTCATGAAAGCCAAGCTTTATCATCGTATTCGTAAAAGTCTTGTCAGAACGAGTTTAATATCACACATACAGTTATGATACGCCGTTGTAGTGCAGGGGCGCACAAATTTTCTAAAAATCGATGCTCCAACTCAAAATTCTGGGATACAGAAAGGTGACGAGAAGTCAATTCAGTACTGAGAACCCACAAGTATTAGGCGCGACTGCACAGAAATTGTCGTCCGGGCAATCTAGTTAATACCCGATATTTTTGTACCTGTGAATTGGTGGCTTTTACGCTTCAATTTCCTCAACAAAATCCCTTTTTTCTCATCCATGCTACATGAACAGTCCATCCTATCTTCCGTGATTTTATGGCCCTAATTAAATTTGGTGAAGGATGCACTGTATGCAACAGTTATCACCAGCACCGTCTTACCGTCTCCCTCTTATTTCCAAATATTCCCCTCTGTACCCTACCTTCAAAATTCTCTATCTAGGCCTTGAGAGACCGAAGTTTCACATTCGTACAGAACAGCAGGTTCCTAAAGCGAGTCGCGAGGTCAAAAACTTTAAACAAACTCTGATGTTTAACACCTATTTGAAGTCAGAAAAAATGAAGCAACAAAATAATACTTGCAGTTTCACCACATTAATGAAGAGAGTAAGTCACTAACGTCCCGAGCAGGTTAGTGTAACTCTACTGCATCTGGATGTCCGGATGTCATGTTATCTATTCTCCTGAGGTATTCGGTGGATTTCTTCGTTATATCCAGACTAATGCCAAGATATTGCCATGGTATAACCCACCTCTTACCAAAACCTTATTTACTCACTATCAATTATCTTCTCGCCTCATTCGCCGCCACTTCTGCAACACAAACACAGACATGATACCACTTAAGAGTCATTGTTCTAATCTTCTAAATTTTTCCACGAGTAAAACCCCCTAAAATTTCCTTTTTTGAATTCGTGTTTTTACATATTTAAAGCCAAATCTAGACACAGTAAGCACAGCACAGTTAACACAAGAGACTCATGATATGAAAAAGCGTTACATAGCTAATAGACTAATTACGGTAACAAGCAAACCTAAAACTAAAGTAATGCAATTTCTGTATGCATGTCTGTTTTGCAGCGAATAACGACATTTCTAACTGCTGTCTAATTAAACAAGTGTTGTCTGGTTCAGAGAGGGAGGCTAAACACGCACTTACGCTGTTTCTTTTTTTTTTTTTTCCTGGCGCTTTCATTGTAAATGTTAGCGAAGTTGGAAATAAAGGGAAGTGCATTCCTTTTAACCTCTGTATGTCTACCATCATAGTGTTTGACGAATTGTGAAGAATTTAAAGTGCGTTACTTTTATTTATAAAACTACAGGCGCATTAACTGTGATAATGACGTGATACACAGATGACTGCCAAGTGCAGAGAGCAAAGAAACAGTTTGTAACTCATTTTCGAATTGTACAATATAGGGAGCACGATGTTCATGGTAGATATAATATTTCATCTACTTTCTTAACTTTACAAGACAAGACTTCTTACATTTTCTTGTCAGTTTGTCCGCCCAACTTAATCACATTTTGATGAAGTAGTGGGTTTTCAGGGAATTTGTTGTGAATATAGTTATATCAGAAGATATTGCTCATTCTACTTTCAGTAATATCAATAAAGCAGGCATAAGAACTTATGAGGTGGCAGCAACATTTCAGTTGCACTCCGTATGGTCGTGAGTTTTTCTGCTAACAGATCGTCGAAAACTACAAAACTTTTGTTTCCATAAAATTTTCGGAACTCAAAACAAAAATATGATCGCCGTACGAAATTTGTGTTTATTATTCAGGTAGATGGAGATACACAGCCCATTACAGGTCAAAGTGTCTTTTCTAAGGAACTAAGAAAAATATCAAAAAACTTGTCAAGGAATTCAAACTTGGGGACACAGGACTTACAATAGAAAAAGTTGGACTATGCTGCATTACATATTATTTAATAAACTGGTTTGCTGGTTCCTGGCGACACAAGCAGGCTGCGTACACACATGTACGTAGTTACCGTGAAAACCTCGCGACTCTGCAGGCAAGGCACACTCATGTATGTAACTACCGTTGAAACCTTACGACTCGGGCATCACACCCATTTACGTAGTTACCGCGGATATCTTGCGACTCGTGCAGGCAAGGCACACTCATTTACGTAGTTACCGTGGAAACCTGACGCATATGTGTGTGTGTGTGTGTGTGTGTGTGTATCATACTTTCGTAGTGGTGCCGGTAGTTAGCGTAGAAACTCGAATAATTTGTCCGTATGTATGTATATTACACTGTAGTATTAGTAGATACCCGGCGACCCTTTAAGTACTTACCGTGGAAACCTCAATTAGTGGTTTCCGTTATATATCATCTGTGCATCCGTGAGACTGAATGCTGTGTATTGGTGTTTCCTGCCATCTGGTGGCGGTCCGTTGAACTCCAACGTGGTAATGTGGCATTTGGATCGGTCGGACTGACTCTGCTAAACTATAGCATAATATTATGCCAGGAATAGATGTAAGGTTTTTACGCGTGACTACCAACTCCCATGTCGTGCCGAGGCCAGTAATCATTTAAGGTATGCTTTCATTCCCCCTAAATGCCTTTATGTTATGCACAGGTGAAGTTCTGCCTTTCTATATTTTTACTCCCGCCCAATATAAATGACAAAATTATGAGATTTGTTATTAATTTTATTCAATGCGCATATTGTTATTTGCACAGGGGCCTATATTTAAATTGCAAATACGTAGCAGTAAAGCTGTAAATGAGGCTAAACATTTGTGTGTATTTAATGTACTTTAAATTTATAGTTTTAATTTGGCGCCCTAAATCACTGCACCTGCGGCAAGTTCCTGGCTTTTCCGTGTCTTATATTTCTGATACCAGGCAAGAAAATATCAAATCACGAATTGTCTACGATGTCCGATGTTCTGTGTGGTAGTCAAAATGATCACTCACATTCAATGAAGAACGTTGATTGAGGGTCAAAAATACGTCTTCTGGGGTATGGCGCCATGTAATTTTGAAGATACGTGTATATACCATTTCGCAACAACTTACTGCCTTCAGCTTAAGGGTAGTATATGAAGGCAAAAATAGTCGACACCCATCTACCTAGTTACAGGGCTTCAGATCCCAGAAGACCGCTACCTTGAAACTGCCGTGTGACCCCACATTTCACATGAATTAAGGATGCTTGAGACTAGAATTCTGAAGATAAGGTTCAATCGTAAAAGTGAGAATGTCACTAGATAAAAAAATTGCGTAATTATAAAATGCATAATTTGCACTCTCCAACAAATATTGTTTCTAAGATGATCGGAAGATTAGTTACGCGTGGTGAAGATGGAAGGTGTTTGCAATATAGTCGGACAACTGATGGGGAGACACCACTTGGGGGAGAGAAACTAATGTTTGAGAATAATATTAAAAGAGTTCTTAAAGATGCAGGGTGAATGGAGGCGTATTAAAATCATCGGAGTCAGGAAGAGGACAAATGGCGGTTTCCTCTGATAATGGTGATGAGCCTTCGCGGCTTCTCCCATATTCATGACTTCTAATTACATTTCTTGAATTACTAATCTTATTTGCTAAGGGGCGAAGACGTGATCCAGGATAAACAGCAGCTCTTCTAAACTCAAACTTCAATTAGCAGAAGCAGTGTTTTTAGGCGCATAAGAAATTTTGATCTACAAGGAATAGAGTTGATACTCTTATCTACTCTATTGCAATGTGATATTTAGTATCTATTTACTTTTTTCCGACTAAACCTAACCAAGACGGTCTAAGTTATAAATTAGGTTAGCTGATCCAAATGCGCCAATGTGTAGTTGCTATTGGCACGAGGAGTGAGAAAGATGTACTGTACCACCTCGCAACCACGCGTAGCCCGTGGCGACGAAGAAACATAATGTAGATGGAGACAGAATTTTTATTAGTGACTGAAGCCGCGAATGCTGGAGCTTTCCCCCCGTCTTTTATGTAGTACTGTACAGTACGAGGGCGTTCTGAACTCACCATAGCTAAATTTATGATAGTGTAAGTCTTGTATAAAGAAAGTGATATATAAAAATACACCTTGTTTTTTTATAAAACTATCTGGTTTTTAGGCGTGTTTGTAAAATTGCGAAAAACGACTATTTAGCTACGTCGTGTTTGTGTGTCTGTCCGTCTGCATATAAAAATTCGGCTCCCACTGGACAGATTTTCATGAAACTGGAAAATTCAAGTTGCGTTATCATCTGAGAAGAACAATGGGTACTTTAGACGTAGATGTAAGTGCATTCTTGACACCTCGCTAAATTCTTCTTAGAATGAGAAATGTTTCAGACAAAATTTGTAGAGGAAATCAAAATACATATTTCACGTCAATTTTTTTCCCCGAAAATCGTATTGTTCGTGAGATAACGCGGAAAAACATGACAAGGCCAGACAGAACAGAGATGCCAATATAAAATGGCGCATGCGCTTTTTATGCTGAATAAGGCAAGAATACACACACACGCGTGCGCGCTGACGCATGCAAGCACACGCATAATATGTTCTTATTTAGTACTGATTACGTTTCCAGGACAACAATAATTATGCGAGTGCGCCTCATTGTTACGTTCTGCGTACATTACCTGTCCTGTAATTCTGTAGTTGTGGAATAAAAACAAATTCCAGCTATACATTAAGAGTCATGTAACAGGCATTGCGCACTTTGAAATGTGACAGAATTTGGACGATTTCAATGTAATAATATTCAAGAAGTAAGATCCACAGAACTAAAAACTAAGTGTACTCAGGTAGCTGATATCATCATGTTCTTAGATCACACCACTTGAGTTTCAGCTCTTACCCCATGTGACCCTAACACCGCAGTTGTATGAAATAGCGCCTGAAGCGTATAAGCCTAAGTGTGTGATCCGGTATCTGAAATCAGAATCTGTTGTCACAGTGCTGTCGATGTTTCATATGGAGTTTGGTAGGAAACCACCAAAAGAAAATGTTTACCTATAAGTGCTCAATGAGGCTTGTTGCATTTTTAGCGAGAAAAGGCCACCGGTAAACGACTAGTCGTTGAAGTTAGAGTGACCACGTTCGAGTTTCTAACCCGCCTCCCCCCCCCCCCCCAAAAAAAAAAAAATCTTCCCAAGATGAAGTTTATACAATCAACAGTGCACAGAATTCTATGAATTCGTTTAAGATTTTAGATTTAAAAACGCAAATTGGTGTAACGTATCATAGCTCAACAGAAAGCAGTTCGCTACCCATGTATTATGCTTGCCGGTCCCAGTGGCCGCGCGGTCTAAGCCGTAGTTCTACGGCCTTTCACCTGCTGGGATCGTGGATTAGAATCCCACCTGGGGCATGGACGTTTGTCTGTTGTGAGTGTTGTGTGTGTTGTCAGGTAGAGGTCTCTGTGACGAGCTGGCCCCTCGTCCAGGGAAACCCTACCGACTGTGGTGCGTCGTGTGTAATTCCGAAACCTTATGAATGAGGAGCCAGAATAAAGCAGGCTGAACCGTTGGACGACGCCTGCAGCAAATAGACAACGTAGCAATGTAGGTCAGAATAAAATACCTAGCTCGTCTCCAAAGACTAGGTGGTATGGTGAATAAGAGAGAGAGAAGAAAAGTATTATGCTCGTAAGAATTTAACTTGCGCTTTATATTTTTCATACTTGTTGTTTTTATTGGATTATATTATTACAATGGATCTTCAAGAAGCGGGATGGTGTCTTGGACCGGACTGGTATGGTTCAGAATAGGAAGAGGTGGCGACCTCTTGTGAATGTGGTACTGAGCATCCAGGTTCCATAAAATGCGGGATATTTCTTGACTAACTGAGGATCTGTTAGCTTCTGAAGAAGGGGTTTTCTCCATGGAGTTAGTTAGTTAGTTAGTTAGGAGCCTCATATTCTCAGTTTTGATGGTGATTTTGTGACATTTCTGTCCTTTTCAATTTTTTCGATAATACGCGAAATGGGTTTTGCGGATAATGTCAGCTGTGTTCATCTCCTGAAGCAGACTTTTAACACCGACTGTAACCATCATATTAAACGTTACAGAACTCACTGCCGTGGTGTCAATTGCTGGTGGCGGGCATAGTCATTGTCTTTGCCTGAGAAGTAGTAATTTTTAGAGTAGTTTACGGCGCGAAAAAAGATCTAGCTTACGAAATACTTGAGTACTGATATTAACAAAATAACTGTGAGTTGCGATTATTCGATATTTGCATCGAGTCAGTCATTTGTCCATCCGAGAATCAAATTGTATATGTTCAGCATCTATAACGAAGTCGAAAGCCTGACATGTGACTCCGATTGTTGGGTGAAATCGAGCCGCATGCCTCGGTGAAAATTACGTAATTGCTACAAGCACTTCAATTCGAAATGTTTCTTAGGAAAATCAGTACAACAAAGTGTGCCGATTATACATCAGTTACCAATTATGATATAGCGTGATATGTCATCACCATCATTCGTATTCGCCGTTCATTCATATTCAGGCCACACAATCATCATCGAGTTCTCATGTTTCCACGAAAGAGGTCGCTGTGGGAACATGGTGGTTTCAAAACAAATCAGAGCTTGAATTAGAGCGTGGTGGGTGAGTGGACTGTGGTAACGCAGTACATGAGTCGCAACAAAATAAAGCCAATGTTCACAGCACCTCTAGCATATTCAAAACCATTCGCTCTGTGATCAGCGTAAAGTAATAGCAAAATAACCACTGTTATCTCAGCACTACCACATGAAATTGTGAGCCAAAGTGAAGGCAGTAATTTGCGCATTCATTTCTTCGGTTCGGAATGATGTCCTTGTCCACGCCGTGAAGACGTATTGGGGTGCTTGCTCATTCTTAACCTCGGCACTGGCTGAAAGTGAGTGGTCAACTTCACGCCCCGGCCGCTTTAACCTTGAAGAATATTTCCCCATTGTATCCATTGATCTTCCTGCTTCCTTGTGGGGAGCCCCGCAGCCAGTTTGGGCTGCTTTCGGTTCTATATAGGAATGCAGTGATCATTCAAGTTTAAATATTTTATTACTTGTATTCAGTTTTTTAGTGCCCGTCCTTCTAAGTATCGGACGGAATTTGAAACCCTGCCTGGCTTGTGCGTCCTATGTGTAGCAGAGCCAGAGCCCTAAGTACATCATCTTCACCCATTCCTTAAATACGCAATAAATAATTTTTAGCCAGCGTCACGCTGCGGCCGCTTTTACTCATGGGAAGAACCCAATTAATAAGAGTGTGAGTCTAGACGATGTGGCAAGTTGTGTTCTTAATTTTTCGTCGGTAAGTTTTGGCTTGTGTTCTACTGCCAACTCCAGTGCTAAGTGTGTTGGCAAAATGTGACTGGGTTTACCCATTCCGGCGATAAACAGTGGAACGTGATTCATCGCAATGTAATTTCCATTTAAAATACTAAGCGTTTTACTGCCGGCTTATAAAGAACAGACTTCTTGTGCAGTGAGAAGGTACGATAGCACCTATAGTAGGGGCCAAAAGTCTCTTCGCACCTACACAGCATTCGTCAGGAACACCCCTCAGACTGAATTTTACCCGTTGTTTCAAAAAATCGAGCATGTACGTGCATCTGTACAAGCAGGTGGGTTGCTTTTTCTAACATTTGTGTTAACTATAGTAAACATGACAAATGTATTTTATTATAAAACATTTGAATATGTTCATTGTCCACAGCAAGTACAGTTACGTTTGACTCTATATATAAGTGTTGGGGCAGCTGACCATAAAATTTTCACAAAGAGCTTGTAGTGTTCAGGCTAACTGAAAGAAGGCTACAGTTACTAACAAACAGTGCGTATCTTTTCTGGGTATTTGACTGTGTGACACACATCTTCCTGCAACACAGCTGGAAGGTTGGAGTTACAACGAAATAGACCCAAACTGTCTTTTTGCTGATACACAAAGGAATTTTTTTTTAATTCTTAGATGTTATTTGTCTAAAATTTCTAGACCAGAATCTCTTCTTCATTTGATGTTTGTGTGACCGTGTGTCACTGATATAATAATATAAACAGCCAACTAGATGTAACAATAATAATTTCAATCAGCTGAACATGTTTCGGGCGATAATTTCGCCCATCCTCAGGAGCACTAGACTGTGTTTACAGCTTGTGGTATAAATCACCAGCAGGCAGCATCATCGGTGCTTTATACCACAAGCTGTAAACGCAGTCTAGTGCTCCTGAGGATGGAAGAAATTATCGCCCGAAACATGTTCAGCGGATTGATATTATTAATAAAATTATTATTGTTGCATCTAGTTGGCTGTTTATATTATTATTTCTTCTTCAATTATTTCTTAATTGTGAGAGCTTGGTGTGATTTCTGATCCTTCCATTTCATTCCAAAAAAGATACTATTTTATTGCCACGCTGATTGGTTAGCACTCTCTTGCACTGAAGTCTGCTCTTATACTGGGAAGAAGGACAGACGTATGGGCTTGACAAGGACAGAGAGCTATACCAGCCACAACTGCATGCTCAAAGGGTAGCCCGTGTAGGAATATATCACGTGTGACCTTCGTCAACAAAAGCAAACCTCCAGCCGAAATATAAGTATAAGAACAATTTGCAATGATTGCATTTTCTAGAAATTTATTTTATGTATTTAGGAACTAAAAACACTTACTGCATTTTCTAAGACACGCAGAAATACCTCTTGTCTTATTTCCCACAAAATACCGCTTTTTTCGTTATTTAGTCTTGTTTGGTTCGTGTAATATTAATGGTTTGTGTAAACCGTGCGCAAAACTTTTAATGGCCAGCGAGAAGAATGTCGTACGCGAAGGCAGATTGTCACCATTTAAAGCCCGATGCGAAAAGGTTAAGTAAGTTTGTAGCAGTGGGATTGAAAAATAAAGTAATTAAAAAAATTGACTTTTGAATATTCTCCAAATTAAAAAATGCTTAAAACCGACGTTGTTTTAAAGATTTATAATTACCTGCCCTTGAGAAAATTGATAAAGTTCGAATTACGCTTCATGTATCTTTGGGTTTCATATGGCGACAAAAACCTAAATCAAGTCGGCTGTACAAATTCAAAGTACGCCCTAATTTCAACGAAATCCTTCCAGCAGTTTCAGATATCAATTTTTCGAACGAAGGACAGAAAGACAAGGAAACCTCCGCACTAATTTTAATTTTACGTTTGAAGTCACAGTTTTCTACTATTACCCTTTCAAATTTCGTTTCCATTAGAGGTCTTCAGTCTCGGTGTCAGGTAATTAATAACTCATTGGACGAATCAATGCTTACTTTATGATTGCACACTGTTGTCACCAATATGGGCATTAGCTTCTCGAAAACTAGGTCTTCCTTTTGGCACACACGCTTCTTCTGATGTGTTTACATCCTCACCGTCATCAATGTGTGTGAACTGCAATTCTTTTCAAAATCAAGAGCTCCTTTCATTCTTGTTCACTGTCTTTTCCCACACACCGACTACAAGGCATTGGTAAAGAACTTTGACAAAGTTTAACTATTTATACTATCCTGAAGACAAGACAGGACTGACTGAACACCATATTGTCTCTCCTGTTAGAGTTCTTCTGTCTGAGTTGTTACAGACATAGAGGTTGACATTTTACTCTAGTTATTGCACGTCAAATGCGAACCATTGAATGACAATAGACCTGAAGCAGCACCTTAGCTCTTACGTAATAAAGAAAGGAAAAATAAAATGTTGGCATATAAATACACGTTCCAAGCGGCATTCTAAGGGCAAACAACTTCGAAAATATTTGGTTTGTATAATTATAGGGTACTTGAAAATTAAGTGTGAGCCAGTAGCTCAGTCGGTATAGCGACTGACTACTGACTGGATGGTCCGGAATCGAATCCCGGTAGGGACGAGATTTTCCGCCCGTCCAGACCGGCCCTGGGGCCCACCCAGCCACCTGTAAAATGGGTACCGGGTCTTTCCCGGGGGTAGAGGCGGCCGGGGCATGGGACTGACCCCCCCACCCCGTCTAGTGCCGAGGTCCTGGAAAGAGTAAAGCTATACCTCTACTCAACCTAAGGGCCTTCGTGGCCTATAAGAAGGGCGAAAACCTTAAAAATTAAATTTGTAAACCTTTTAGGTCTCGTGGATTGTAAATTTTAAGACCATTTTAACAAAAGTGAAGCCCAGCAGCTTCCGCATTCTCGTTTCGCGCTTTATCATGCGAAGAGTTTTACTCGTGTTTCAGACGAAGAATTCAGTACACAAGGATTACGACTAACGAGGACTCGTTCATTTTCCAACCTTTTGTTGGGTGAACCATTTAGGCTACACTGACAATGGCCTTAGAAAGTAAGAACCACTGCAAACCCCAACAGGATAGTCGGTATACCTATCGAGTTTCGACCTGGAACACTCGAATACAGGTCAACAACATAATCACTTGAGCTAACGTACTTGCTGAAACAAGCATATATGCACGGTTTCTGTAATCTACAACTAAAACTGTTAAATCAATGCAAATGAGCCATTGAAATTCACGACATTGCACATGTTATATACTCTGTGAAGTAGTAACGAGACTGTATCAAGGCGCTCTTACTTTCAGAATGTCGTATATTGTCACGGTGCCCCCTTCAATTAATTTCATTTACGCCCGTAAGAAAAGTATTGCCTTCCCTGAGCCTATTTACACGACAAACACAAATACTAAACAGAATTGTACGTGGATGTCTTGTACTGCATGTTACTCCAGTCGATAAATTTGGAAAGTACGGAAAAAATTCATTTTTGCTCCCAAACAAAGTAGGATTTATACGATTTACACCGCCCCGGTTTTAATGAAATTTACAATTACGTAATAAATATTTGTGGACATCTCTTTTATCGAAGATTTAACTGACGTCCGTAGGCAAAATGTATTTTACTACATAGTTTTTCACGAAACATGTAGTGGCTTCACGGCGTTACATGGAGATCTTCTGCAAAGAATTTCACCAAAATTATCGAAGAAATATGAACATTTTGGATAGAGATTTATTTACACACACAAGTAAAATATGACTGTCACTGGGCCGATTCTCACGAAAGTCATGTTTTCAGACAACTCTTTGTAAAAAGTTTCCATACCGAATTTCACGGACATCGGACAAAATGTTGTCGTTGAAACCACGTCACAGACAGAGGGACAGACAAACGGACGGGTTCTCGACCTAAGGCGCCCTGTATATTACTTTGCAAAGAAGTCCTAGCACGCCTATTCGCTGCGTCAGAGTGAGCACGTCACATTAAACACTGCCGTGGCACCTCGAATTACACACCACATTTGAATGTTTGTCGTATTTACGTAAAATATGAAATAAATATACAAAATAGGCACTTCAGGCACAATGAAAACCCACAACGTTAGTGTTTGGTCATAAAACATTCACATATTTCGAACTTTTATGTGTATTCGTAAAGGAACTGCTTAAACATCGAATGTCTATTAATCACAATTACACTTTGTTACGAAATTGTACTCCATTGCATTATGTAGCACAGTACATGTCGATGTATCTTTGTTTCCCAGAAAATGAGCCATTTCGAAGTGTTGTCACGTTACGTCATGTTGGTGCTGAGGGAGGAGGAGAGGGGGGGGTGCAGAACAAGTCGCAAAGAGAAAGAAAGAAAGAAGTGTAACAATTGAACAGAAAGTAAAGTCAGAATAGAAGGATACTGTAGAATCTGACAAACATGAGGGGAATGCTGAAATTGTTCTAAGAGGGCTGAGTATGTATAGGAAGGGTAGGCCTAAAAAATGGAAATAAATCAAAAGCAAAAGAGAAGAAAACAATGAATTACAAAGAAATATCAATGTTAGTCTGAGGAGGTGTGCTGATGAACGCAATAACGCAAGGAAAACACGAAGAAGGACATGACTGAATGCGGGTTCATGAAAATAATATTCGGTGTTCATTTATTTGTGGTTTATTTGATGACACTTCATAAGTCAAGTTATACACCCTCGAATAATAGTCTAATTATTGTACAATGAATAGAAAAAAGTGTGAAAGAATAGGTCGTGGTTCAGTTTGAAGTAATATCCCGACAATTCGCCTAAAGAGCCTGAAGGAAACCACGAGAAACCTCAGTGAGGATAGCCGGTGTCCCGGCTAAGATTTTAAAGACGTGCCGAATAGGAAGCAGGATTTACAACGACTTCGTCACGTTATTCGGTGATTAAAACTGGTACAGACTTATAAATTCCGCTCATTTGGACGAAATTTACGATTCGAACACGTTTTGTGAGGATCTTAAAAACAGACCGACGGTGGACTTTAAATGCTAGGTTATGAAACACGAATGTTAAACACTTGCTTGTGTCGAAAATATTATGCCAGAAGTATATAGGAGGAATATATAAAAAACAGAAAGTAATGTAGACTATACTGAATGTGAGAGTGGAAATATTTCCTGTTTTGGTGTGATGGAAGGTAGGGCGGTTTAAAGTACAGTTTATTACTAGTAAAATGGAATTATAGCACACCACATGTCTGTCAGCCATTGTTAATATATGACTTGTGAAATTATTAATGTGAAACGAACTACACAGTTATGTGAAATGAATGATGGATAAAATGTCTGTTGGTCTATTTTCAAACTAAATATAATGCAACTTTTAATACCAAGTGATTACTTTTTGGCATCAGGCCTAACATTAAAAAATTCTATGTTCTGCCCCAGGGCTATTGCATGCTTCTCAAAGTAGCCATAATTAAATTACTGGTTTTTAAAATAGAGAAGAAATGTGTTTACTGAGCTGTAGTAACTGAAGCTTTAAATGTAATCCAGATTATTCTTCGCATTTAAAGGGTTTAATTTGGGCACATTATGGGGGTTACCTTTACGTTCAGTACGAGGAGTCTGTCATTAGGAGGAAACGGTGATCTAAGCATTCTTGTATGTTAGCCATGTCAGTTGGTAAATAACAACCGACATTTTGAAGGAATGCCCTGCCCTAATATTTAGCACCTAGAAGATTCAAGCAATCTCAATGCTAAACCCTGAATATGATGACAGTACGCTACGCTGAAACGTCGGCAGCTGAGTGGCAGACAACAGGGCACAATAACCCACAAACACCAGATCTCCAATAATACAGCTGCGGGAACGTAAAACGCCGCAAACCTCTTATTCGCTTTCCCCGACAGTTCCACTATAGCGGGTGTGTAACATAAATATTCTTACTTTTCAGTACGGCATCCTCACATGCAACCGATATACGAACTTTTAGTTCGACTGTTTTAGTACGTAAATACAGAATATGCCGCGAAACATCTTCCATTCAGGTGGTTTACTTATTGCCTTATTTTGAGTTTAAAATGTTACAACAAGATGGGTCGACATGTCAACCATTACGTAGGGTCGTAATAAACCAGCTCTGCGGCCTATCCACCTTTTACTCAATCGGTAGCGGGGGGGGGGGGATATTTCCCCTGGGGTAAAGCGGCCGGGGTGTAAGGACAACCACCAACTTCCATATATTGCCGATGTTAAGAATGAGTAGAGTTATACCCCCACACTCCTTATATGTCTTCATGACGTGTGTAGGGAAAACTTCGCCTTGTTTTAATCACGTAATCATGTTTAACGCAGGTTGTGACACAGAGTAAGTACATACGTACGTACGCGACTTGCTGTTATAAATTATCTCTTGCATTGGTTATGCGCAAACGAATTTATTTTCTAACAGCACGCGTTACTTTCCATTGATTTCATTGATATTCCTTAAGACAGAAGCTCTGTCCAAGACGTGCCAAGAATTCATCTCATGTCTACGACTTCGCCGGATATAGCAATTAGTTTCTGTCTCCCTGCAAGTAGATATACATTTGTGTCACACCTGGTAAACGGGATGGTCAGGCATGTGGACCTCCACGCCGAATCCAACATTTTCCATAGCACCGATTCAAGTACATGTCGGCTGAAATAAAGTGGAGCACCCTAGCGCTGCAGCCATGCGTTTAACCTGTTCTGGAGAAGAATTCACATCGAAAGTAGAAGTAGCTGTCCTGTAGAAAATGCTGGTGGTTGTCTACGTACTACTAAATATTGCTAAAAAAGATATTCCTGTTAGTTGATCATCGATTAGGCAGGGCCACACGCTTACAAGGACCATTGCAGCAGAATAGTACTGTTTGTTGGAGGATCATAAAGCGGGTGTTGTGGCAGATTATTATCCCATCTCGCATAAATTGGACTTATTCACAAAACAACTCGTTGCACAAACCAACGACAAAATCTGTTCGAACAGAACAATATTGGGTAAGGGCAGACTGCACACGTTGGCAGTAGCATGGATACAAACTTTCTGTACGTAAGTTCAGTATACCTGCATTCGAAATGTGTGAATGTGTCATGCACTTTGACATCTCGGACTAAAATGCGACCTTCAAATCTTCGCTTTGTACGTCACATTACTTCATGCTATAATGTAGATATCGCGTGTCTGAGACCACTGACGTAAAGCTCCTGCGTACCACTATGCCTGGGTAGTGGAGGTTGGAAATCTGACGTCAGCATTCGTCATTCACTGCCCTTGCATTCCCTTAATCGAATCTATTAACGCAGCGAATGTTTGCTTAGTCATCACTTGTGAACTTTTTATCTTCACACACAGCATGTGTATTTTGTCTCATGATAATCAAACACAAAACTTTCTTTCCAATTCGAACACACTACCATCCACGTGGTGGGAATGTACAAATATACAGATCTGTGTCCACAAGGGCTACTCGAATTTGTAGACATACCGGAAATAAATATTCGGATTCCATTAATTTAATCTACTTTATATAGGTTTATGCAGATTTAACCTTTTAAAGCCTACTGATTACGTATGCGCCAACAACTTTAGCATTTAGCAATTGTGCGCTCTGCCCAAACTGTATTTATGTGTTTTATATTCATCTGAGAACAAACAGCGACTTGTGCCACTTACATCATAAACTGATTGGTTTTATAACCGAGATGAAAAGTGTTTACTGCGCGGTAAGAAATTGGGTTTTTAAATAAAGCAGTCTGCGCTTCGTCTTTAATAGACTAGGACTATGTTTTCACTATAAGGATGAATGGGTTAGTCGTGTTTAGAGCTATAATCATATACATTGCTAGAATCCATGAATTTCATAAATAAGCTGTGTGTACAAAATGAGGAGTACATAAAGGGCTGTAAAGGTTAAGCACCAAAGGAGAAGTTTTTCGTCTTCAGTGCCATTATTTACTGTTTCGCCCTTTACATAAGGCAATATTATTAAAAATAGCAATATAATTCATACTCTTGTTACAATGAGCGACACGACTCTTGCAAACGTGTATTTTCAAGATAATTTGACGACATTAATAAGTCACTCAAAGCAGCTTTACGTAAACTTCTGTACAAAGTAGATACTTCAAACAACCTTAAACATCAGGTCTGTACAAAGTAGATACTTCAAACAACCTTAAACATCAGGTCGGGTACAAAGATTTTCCTCCCTCCTTCTCATTTATCTCTCACTGTTTTTTGGTTCAAACAAAATGTAAAGTCTATTTGACTCTTCCTTCCCCACACCCTTCATCACGTTGGTTGTTTAATTGGTGCATTAAAAGTCGTGCTTTCAGACAGTGTGAAGAAGTGTAAAAGGTTTCTGGTCTCCGCACAACATTAATGGGTTTCCAAGACGGTTTGCGCTGTAGGCAGAACTAGTGGAGAGAGAGAGCGAAAAAAATTCTTAAAAGCTTAGCTTAGGGTATTCCTCGTTGTAACAAAGTGAATGAGGTTCCTGAAAGCGTGCCTTAAATGTAAACATGAGGCGCTTACCTTGTGTGAAGACGCTTGTAGTAATAAGGGCGTAGGAGGTAATTGCTCAAATTACATATCTGTACATATTCTCTAATATCCACACTTGTAAAACGTTAGGCTCTACAACTCCGTTTTATAACAATCTATTAGTTACTTCAATTTATCTGACCCAACTTCATACGAAAGTGTTCAGTCAAACTATGATACAATGTTGCAATTACAGCGATAATTTTTTCTTGGGTAGACTATTTATTTATTTATTTATTTTCCTCGGGTGTATTCAAGTAAATTAATATTATTTGTCTAATTTGTGACTTCAGTGTAACAAAGTGCATCGTTTTCAAGTCTGCAAATAAGCAGCTTGAATAATTAACTGAAATAAATTTGAAAACACATTAATAGCACAAAATAAAGAGAGTTTAGCAGACAAGATATTTGCAACAAACTTAATTTAGTTGAATGAATCACAGCCGCTCATCCCAATGGCCGCGCAGTCTAATGCGTTTGTCTGCGACCGCTCGCTTGCTGGGATTGCGGGTTCGAATCCCGCCTCGGGCATAGATGTCTGTATCTTGTGAGTGTTGTGTGATGTCAGGTAGAGGTCTCTGTGACGGACCGATCATTCGACCAGAAAAGTCTTAACGACTGTGTGTGTGATGTGATCAGGTGCAACAATAACCTCAACATCTACGATGAGTACGTAGACAGTCGTCAAGTCTAAGAAATAAAGCATCACAGCCTGAAGGTGTCACGCATAAACATACAAGTAGTTTTTAGCCTACAGACTAAAGAACAGTAAATAAGAAATGAACCCAGGTCACCGGTCTTTTCAGTGTTTACACTAACACAACTGCCGACCAGTGAGAGCATGCTTGTCCTAGATATTTGCATATTCCTAGTGGTTGCAGTGCACCCACTTGCTTTCCCTGCTTACTTACTTACTTACTCCATGGTGCAGAGTCCTTCTTGAGAAGCTAACTGGTTTGCAGCTAGTCAAGAAATTCCCCGCATTTTATGGAACCCGAAGGTTCATTACCGTACTCACAAGCG
>Ga0131853_10002662_pt1 | contig 31957 bp, 22 predicted proteins | sample TergutLab28metaG_FD_92764 | JGI IMG/M metagenome (GOLD analysis project Ga0131853, IMG submission 92764) | Labiotermes labralis P1 segment gut microbial communities from Petit-Saut dam, French Guiana - Lab288 P1 (version 2) (version 2) | ecosystem: Host-associated > Arthropoda: Insects >... | reverse complement strand
TGCTTGTTACTTAATCACAGAAAAATTCCCCTCCTCTCACTCCATGCTTGTTACTTAATCACAGAAAAATTCCCCTCCTCTCACTCCATGCTTGTTACTTAATCACAGAAAAATTCCCCTCCTTTGGAGGGGTGCCGCAAAGCGGCGGGGTGGTTGTTGACCGGTCGCTGATAATTGATGATTGATGACTGGCGGCTAGTGATTAATTCCACTCTATGAAGGGGTGGTTTTAGGAGGCTGACCGCAAACACCTCCTCGACTTGAGGCGAAGTAGTCGTAAGCCAGTAAGCAGCCTTTTGTGAGCAACAGTCATTTACAAAAACCTCAAGCTGCCTGCATAAATTGCCTTTTGCTCATTCCCCACCCTCAAAATCAGCTCTCCGCTGTCCCCTATCCCCTCAATTATTCCCGTTATTCCAAAGACCTCTGCCATTCTCCCCACACCCATCAGCCTCCTTTTGTACTCATCAAAAATCTCTTTATTTGATAGCCTATTATCCAAAATACTATCAACTAAATATTTCATAAACTCATCCTTTTTTATGTCGCTGCCAATTGCTCCCGCAATATTTTTCAAATCATCCGGCAAGTCCTGAAAAGAAAAATTTACTCCTATTCCCAAAATATATTTTTCACCGGCCGCCTCTGTCAATATCCCGCACACCTTCAGTCCGTCTATAAACACATCATTAACCCACTTAATCACAGGGGCTTTTTGTGTAAATTTTTCTATTGCACGACACACGCAAACAGCAGCAAGCGCAGTCAATGCTGATGCATCGGCTTCTTTATTATCCAAAACCACACTCATATACAATCCGCCCGCCGGAGAAAAAAAACTTTTTCCTTCTCTCCCTCTGCCCCCCGTTTGCTCATGCGCCGCTATCACCAGCCCATGCTCTGCCTGCCCGTCTTTTATCATTTCCTTTGCCGATAAATTGGTGCTTTCTAATTTTTGAAAATATTTTATAATCATAAATGCATTATACCATATAAAAACAATTTACAAAACATTTTTTTTGTGCTATAATTTTTTTGTATGTTAAAACAAAAACAAAAAATATCAACAAAGGCTATTACTCAGGTTTCTGTTATGACAGCCCTTATTGCAGTCTTAACCCAAATATCCATGCCGCTTCCCGGCGGTGTGCCTTTCACTCTGCAAACAATGGGAGTAATGCTTGCAGGCATAATATTAGGCCCAAAAAAAGGGACTTTGAGTGTGCTGATTTATGTAGTAATGGGGGCAATAGGTTTGCCTGTATTTGCTAATTTTAGCGGAGGGTTTGCTGTTCTTTTAGGACCTACGGGCGGATACATAGTGGGCTTTATTTTTGGCAGTGCAATAATAGGGCTTTTATCAAGCCCTATTCAAAACAGAGTGCTGTATTACATAAAGCTATTAATAGGAATACTATTGGGGCAGATAATAATTTTTGGGATGGGAATACCTTGGCTGATGTTCGTATTAAACACTGACCTTTCTGCCGGCTTAGCTTGGGGTCTTACTCCGTTTATTATCCCTGAAATAATCAAAACCGCTTTGGCAGTAATTTTAGGAACAAAAATAAGCGCCGCCTTAAAAACACGCAAGCCGCCGCCACCAACGCACTTTGCACACCCGACCTAAGCTTGTCAATAAATGCATTTTCAAAACCTATTGTACTAAATAATATCTATCCCCCCACCACACACACATACATAGGGTCTAAACACCCTATTCGTGCACCCGTAGTAAAACGGATATTACAAGTCCCTCCTAAGGATTAGTTACAGGTTCGATTCCTGTCGGGTGTACCATAAACCAATAGCTTAGAACCTGTATATAGGCTCTTTTTAAGGATTCACACACATGAAAAACAAATTTTCACAATTAGAAAAACTTATCGGCAACACACCATTATTAAAAATCACATTCAAGTACCAAGACAAGCTGCTCAAGGTGTATGCAAAGGCCGAATATTACAACCTTACAGGCTCAATCAAAGACCGCATCGCGCTTAATATCTTAAAAAAGGCCTATGAAAATAAGTCCCTTAAACAAGGCGATATTATTACGGAGGTTACCAGCGGAAACACCGGTATCTCTTTTTGTGCGCTGGGTGCATACCTAGGACATAAAGTAGTAATCTATATGCCTGACTGGCTTTCAAAGGAAAGACAGGGCTTGATGAAGCTATACGGAGCTGAATTAAGGCTTGTATCAAAAGCAGACGGCGGTTTTAGGGGCTCATTGAAAATGGCAGAGGAATTTGCCAAACAGGGAAATGTTTTCTGCCCTTTGCAGTTTGACAATGAGGACAACACTGATGCGCATTTTTCAACCACGGCAGTTGAAATTCATAGACAAGTCAACGCATTTGACCAAAGAGTTGATGCTGTTGTTGCAGGTGTCGGCACCGGCGGAACCATCATGGGCTTAAATAAATATTTCAAGCCTAAGAGAATAAGATGCCATCCGCTTGAGCCTGCTTCATCGCCTACGCTGTCAACAGGACATAAGGTGGGGTCGCATAGGATTGAGGGGATAAGCGATGAATTTATTCCGTCAATTGTAAGATTAAAAGAGCTTGACAGCATAGTGGCTGTCGATGACGGAGACAGTATTTGCATGGCAAAGATGTTATCTGCAAAATTGGGTTTGGGAGTAGGTATTTCTTCCGGAGCAAACTTTTTAGGTGCATTAAAATTAATTTTAGAAAGCGGAAACGACAACTATAATGTGGTTACTCTTTTCTCTGACAACAGCAAAAAATATTTGTCAACAGCTCTATGCAGCGCCGACGAACCAATCAAAGATGACTGGCTGTCAAAGGATGTAGAGTTACTATCCTTTGAAGTAGTAAGATAGCCGATTTTAATCAATAGACTGGTTCAAAAAAAATCACTGATAATATCAAAAAACAGCACAAAAATATTTGACACAAATATCTAACATTGTTAAACTACTAACACTGTTAGATATTTTTTCATAAGGAGGATATTTTGACTACTAATTACATAGAATTAGCAAATGAGTTGATTCAAAATTTAATTAAATCGAGAGTCGGAAGAGAACCTACATTGACAGAAAAAATGGGCGGTGAGGCATTGCTATTGCATTACCTTTCAGAAAAAGGAGATGCCGCTCCATCTGATTTGAGCATTGCCATGGGAGTAAGCACTGCAAGAATAGCAGCCGCTCTAAATGATTTAGAAAAAAAAGAGCTTGTTAAACGGGAGATTGACATATGCGACAGACGAAAAATTATTGTCAGCCTAACCGACAAAGGCACAGAAGCAACAAAAACTAATATGCGTATGTTTATTGAAAGGTTTTCCTCTATTTTGGAAAAACTAGGAGAAAGCGACGCAAAAGAATATATTAGAATAACAAAAAAAATAAATGAAACAGCATTCAATTGTACAATTAAGGAGAAACAATGCTAAAACTTGACAACATAAAAAAAGATTATCCTACCTCATCAATGACAGTCCACGCCCTAAAAGGCGTGTCTATTGATTTTAGGACATCTGAATTTGTATCCATTTTAGGTCCGTCCGGCTGCGGAAAAACTACAATGCTAAACATCATCGGCGGGCTGGACCGCTTGACCGACGGCGACCTAAAAATAAACGGCGTTTCTACTAAGGATTTTAAAAGCCGTGATTGGGATGTGTATCGCAATCACCGTGTTGGTTTTGTATTTCAAAGCTATAATCTTATTCCGCATCAAACTGTGCTGTCAAATGTAGAATTAGCGCTGACGATAGCAGGAATAGACAAAACAACAAGACGGGCAAAAGCAAAGCTAGCCTTAGAAAAGGTAGGTCTTTCTGACCAAATACATAAAAGACCCAATCAGCTGTCCGGCGGACAATGTCAAAGAGTAGCAATAGCAAGGGCGTTGGTGAACGACCCTGAAATTTTGCTTGCCGATGAGCCTACAGGGGCACTTGATACTGAAACCTCTAAGCAAATCATGAATTTGATTAAAGAAATTTCCAAAGAGAAGCTGGTAATCATGGTTACGCATAATAATGAGTTGGCAGCGGAATATTCAACAAGAATCATAAAACTGTTGGATGGATTGTTATTAAGTGACAGCAATCCTATGAGTGAGCAAGAGCTTTTGAAGCAAGATCAGCACAGACAATCGGCAACACCTGCACATGCAAATACACTAAAAACGCAGCATAACACAACCGAGCCAAGCGATATCGGTCACCCGAATAATATTCCATCCGCCTATACTGAAGCCGCAAAAATCACACAAAAAAAAGAAAAGGCCAAAATGTCATTTTTCACCGCCTTCAGACTATCGCTTTCAAACCTGTTTACTAAAAAGGCACGCACCATCGTCATGGCAATCGCCTCAGCCATAGGAATCATCGGCGTGTCATTGGTGCTTGCCATATCATTTGGCGTTCAAAACTTTATTGCCGATATGCAAAACGACATGCTTGCGGGCAACCCCATCCAAATCAACCAAACAGGCTTTGATATGGATGCTATTTCACGACTGATGGAGCCCTCTGATGCCATTGAATTTGAAAGAGGCAGCTTTATAAACATTGAAGCATCCATAGCCAATATTTATAGCATGATTGACGAAATGGATGATATTTTTGTACAAAACCGCATTGACCGCAATTATATTCAATTTCTAAGACAAATGCCCACTGAATACTACTCTGCCATGCACTTCAACTATGGTCTTAATACCACATACAGCTTTTTCAACAATTTTAATGGCCGACATACAAGCATCGCAGGGATTACTGCAACCTATGCGTCGGTTTTGCAAAAAATTGACGGCTTTGAGGAGTTTGCCGGTCTATTGGGAATGATAGGAAACCCCATCCGACAAGCCCCCGACTTTTCTAGCCAAACAGCCACTGATTATCTGCTTTCTCAATTTGATGTGGTAGCCACGGTTTCACCCGACCATGACGGCATAGCTAGAGATAAAAATGAGGTGATGATTGTATTGTCGCGTGACAATGTGCTGACGGATATTATGCTAGGTCAGCTGGGAGTGCTTAATCAGGACGAATTTATCAACATAATATATTATATCACTAATGATGAAGAAAACTTTGATGAAAGCTTGTTTTCTGACAGAATAGAGTTTGACAGATTGATAAACCAAGAATTTATTTGGCAGCCAAACGACAATATTTTTTCTGACCCGGACAATTTTAGAAACCCTCACCACTTTATCAATGTATTGGGTGAGGTAGGCGGAGACCTTCCGTTTGTGTATAACCCTGTCATGAATGCAAATTGGACTGATGGTGTTGAATTAACTGTAGTAGGTATTTTGTCCCCTAAAGAAGATGTAAACTTTGTTATGATGGACGCCGGCGTTTTTTATACCGCCCAATTGGCTGAATACATTATTTATCGCAACTGGAATTCCAATCTTATAGAATATATGCTTTTGCACGGGCTTGAAACACTTGGCGGCATGGCTATGATTGATGTTCCCATCCCACCCGACCTACCCAACCTTCCTCCCAACTTTCATTTTATCGCTGCAGTAAGCGGTAATATTATTCCGTTTGCAATGGATTTTAATTATAAGGGACAAAGCGGAACAAGCATAGGACTTGTAGGAAGCGGCGGCGGCAGTTTAATGTCATTGATTTTTGGCGGAGGCGGAGGCGGCGGTGCGGCAGGCATGGAGGGTGTCACCATGTCAAGTATAGGAATGCGGCAATTTGGCGGCAATGTATATCGGGTTAGTGTCAGAGCCACTGACGACAACAATCAGTATATAAGAAGATATGAAAGAGCAACAGACGAAGATGGTGAATATATCGGAGAATATGTCAGAGCAACAGATAACAGCGGCAACTACATAGGCAGATATGTCAGAGTAACAAATGCGGACGGAGAATATGCCGGAGAATATATCCGGGCAGTATGTGATTGCGGAAATGAATTATATGATGAAAATGATGACCCGCTTTATGAATTTGCCTATGAATATATATTTTCTTATGTGTATTTATTTGTTCATGAATATGCGCCGGTTAGGGTGCTGGATGCTGATGGAAATTATGTATATATAAACGGCCAGCCTGTTTATGAATTGGTTTATGAAATGACTGTGCATTTTGACAGAAACGGAAACATAACGGCACTGCCCAACAGCATATCAATTTTTTCATCGAGCTTTGAGCAGGTAGATAATGTTACCGGATATCTAAGAAGCTGGAACAACCGTGATGCATTTGGAAGGGTACATAATCAACGAATTACACTTAATTTTGAATGCGGCGAGGTTGTGGTGCTAGAATATAATGAAAGAGAAAGAGTGCAATATACAGATATGCTTAGCTTGATTATGACTATGATTAGTCAAATGATTCAAATTATTACTATTGCTTTGGTGGCTTTTACAGCGCTAAGCTTGGTGGTGTCCAGCGTAATGATCGGCATTTTGACCTATGTATCCGTTATGGAGAGAATAAAAGAAATCGGAGTAATAAGAAGCTTAGGAGGCAGAAAAAGAGATGTCAGCAATTTGTTTACGGCAGAGACTTTTATTTTAGGATTTACCGCCGGTTTGTTTGGGATTATTATCACATATATTTTGCAAGGCTTAATAAATCTGATAGTCGGCTTCTTTGCAGGCGGAATCACTATTGCAGCATTACCTATTTGGGTGGCAGCAATCATGGTGGGCGTGAGTGTGCTATTGACTGTGGTTGCAGGCGCGGCTCCGTCTAGGAGTGCAGCCAAAAAAGACCCTGTTGTTGCGCTTAGAACTGAATAAAAAAGCTTAATGCATAACGATTAATACATAATGATAGATGTCTTAATTTATAATGCACAACAAAAAATCGCTAGGAGCAATATGAGCTCCTAGCGGTTTTTATACCGGATTGAATTAAAACTACCTTCATTATGCAATATATGTTGTGTATTTAATTAAGCACTATCCTCTGCGTTATTGCTCTTGACAGCGTAACCTCGTCCGCATATTCAATATCACTGCCCATAGAAATGCCTGTTGCAAGGCGCGACACCCTTATATCAAACGGTTTTATTAGTTTAGCCAAATACAACGCCGTCGCCTCGCCCTCTACATCGGGATTAAGCGCCATTATAATCTCCTGCGTTTTGTCGTCAAGCCTTTTGATTAGTTCCTTGATTTTTAAATCATCAGCTCCCCTGCCTTCAAGCGGCGACAAGCTGCCTCCCAGCACATGATATGCCCCGTTATAGCCCGCTTTTTCCAAAACCGCAACATCCTTTGGATAGCCAACCACACAAATAACATCATGAGAGCGAGTTTTGCAAATAAAACAAAGATCATTTTCAGAAAGTGAAAAACAAACCTCACACAGCTTGACCTTGTCCTTTACCTCCATAATTTTCTCGCAAAAATCTAAGGCAAAATGCCTGTCATTTTCAATAATATAATAAGCATATCTCGCCGCCGTTTTCTTTCCGACGCCCGGCAACAAAGAGAATTTGTGTATTAATTTTTCTATTGAATCAGGATATCTCATAAAAACACCAAGATGGACTAAACAATAATAATGCGATATAAATTTTAGCAAATTTTTTAGGATAAAACCAAATAAACGACAACGATAATAGAAAGCTATTATCTAGGAGTTTAGATGGTTTTAGACAAAAAATAAACAAAACTTAGAGCAGCAGCGTTGTTTAGAGCATCATATTAAAACAGCCCTCCCATTCCTTGTGGCATAATCTCTTTTTCTAGCTCATTTGCATCCTCAAATGCCGTGTTGTACGCCGCCACAATCATGTCTTCAAGCATCTCAAGGTCGTCAATGTCAACCGCCTCAGGCTTGATTTTGACTTGCAGAAGTTTTTTCTTTCCGTTAAGCACAACAGACACTAAGCCGCCTGCCGCCTCTGCCTCAATCTCAGTTTCCTCTAATTCCTCTTGAGCCTGTTTCATATCCTCTTGAAGCTTTTGTGCCTGCTTCATCATAGCCTGCATATTCATGCCGCCACCGCCTTTGAACATAATAAATATCCTCCTGTTCTATAAATTATTTTATCTTGACTTTGTTTTTTCCAAATTCATCATACAAACCACTGATTTCCTTTTCTAAATCCACATCGCTGCTATCCTTTTCAACAATAATTTTAAAATCTAATCCCTCATTCAATAGCGCCCTTTTCAATAGCTCTGTCATCTCATCAGAACAAAACATCAAATAATCTGCCCTTGATGCTAATATAATAAGCGTATTTTTGTCTAGCTTTATGCCGCCGGGATCATGCCGTCCGACAACCTGAAAGATTGAAGGGGGGGCATTCTTTCTAAAGAAACCCAATATTTTGCCCCACAGCTTGCTAGGAGTAAGCGCCGACCCATTATCATTTGATCGAGCAAGCTCATTGATAGCCGGCGGCTGACGGTTGGTGTTTGAAGGCGGTTGATTATTGATGTTTGCGGGCAAATTATCGTTGAAAGCCCCTGCGGACTCTCTTTCTGTCCCTTCTGCCGCTCGTCCAATATTCTTCTCTATGTTTATTCCGCCCTCCTTTTGCATCGGGCATTGTACATTGTGTGCCGTCCCTATGCCTCTCTCCAATCTCAATATTCTCTCATCAAGCGCATTTATATCTAGTGAATACAATTTTATCGCCCTAATAACAGCCGCCTCCAGCGCAATCCTAGAACTAGGGGCATACTTTATACCGGTTTCCACCTCGCTAAACAAGCTAATCAGTGCCGCTAGACCTGCTATAGAATAGCTTTCTGATTTTGCAATTAGCCTCTCTTTAGTTTCATTAGTAGCCTGCAACACATTGGGTGCAGTTTTTGCAATCATCAAATCCCTTGATAGATGTGACAGCTCTCTAGCTATGGCACCCACGCTTTTGCCATCACTCACCAATTTATTAATAAGCTCAATCGCACCCTTAAAATTTGCCGAATTTATAAAATCCATTAGCTCCATGCTGGCAGTCAAACTATTTCCTAAAATACCGCTTATCTCTTTAAGTGTCAGCTTGCCTTTAGATACACCCATCGCCATGTCCGCTATACTAAGCGCATCCCTTACGCTCCCCTCAGCAGCGGCGGCAATGGCATTTATCGCCTCATCCTCAAACTCTTTGCCCTCTGCCTTATAAATTCCTTTTAATAATTCTGCAATCTCCTGCATACTTACCAGCTTAAAATCAAATTTTAGACACCTCGATAAAATAGTTGCAGGCAGCTTGTGAGGCTCAGTAGTAGCCAGAATAAGCACAGCATGAGGCGGAGGCTCTTCTAAGGTTTTTAATAGCGCATTAAAGGCTGCGCCGCTTAGTGAGTGAACCTCGTCAATGATATAAACCTTGTACCTGCCGTGAATGGGCGGATACTTGATTTTTTCCCTTAGCTCCCTAGCATCGTCCACACCATTATTTGATGCGGCATCTATCTCTATTATGTCTAATGAATTCTCTTGCTTGTTGGATTTGCACGGCTCACACTTTTCACAAGGAAACTGTTTTTTGTCCGCACAGCTGATAGCCCGCGAAAAAATTCTGGCAAGCGTAGTTTTGCCTGTTCCCCTACTGCCTGAAAATAAATAAGCATGACAAACCCGCCCACCTTGAATTTGGTTAATCAAGGTAGTAGTAATATGACGCTGTCCTATGACCGCCGAAAATGATGCCGGTCGGTATTTTCTGTATAATGTGTTTGACATAATTTTTATTCCTACCAAAGTATCCCATACACGACAAAGCTTAAAATAAATCCTAGCGTAAGCGCACTAAAATACGATATTACATCAACCGCCTGCCACTTAAAGGACCTGCGATAAATAATATACATTACTGCTTCTACAATAGCTGTTATTGCCAGCCAAATAAACCTCACACCAATCCCAACCATGCCGGATGCAAGCAAGCTGACAACAATGCTTAAAGGAATCAGAACAACATATCCGAATCTAGAATTAGAAATCCTTTCGGCATTCTCAGATTTTTCTATCTTTGGCAATAAAATCAAGCCCACCCAAGCCGCCGCCCCAATAAGCGCCCAAAAAAGATACATAACCCATAAATTTTCGGGCATAGAGGCTCTAGCCCAAGTGACCATGTTTCCTTGCCGTGAAATCAAAAAGATTAGCGGGCTATAAACAAGCCACCTTTCCATATTAAGCGGTGAATTGTGCCAGTTCAAAAAATTGTTCCTATTCCTTGCAAGCGCAAAAACAATCTCATGAAAGCTAAGCATAAAAATAACCAATATCACCGAATAAATCAACACAAAAATCACACCGTCAATAATTCTGTTAGCCCGACTAAACACAAACGCATTAAACCCAAACAAAATCAAACCGATTGGCAAGGATAAAAAGTATGCGACCACAAAACCGCTAAAATAAAATGCGTTGGGCATAAATGCCGTTGTGATAACCATCGCCCAAAATGCAATGGTGTACGCAACATAAACAGAAATCAAGCCAACAAACGACTTTACTAAATAAATTTTCTCCCTTCTTATACTCATAGAATACAGGCTGTCAACCTGTCTTGAGTTCATCTTAAAAGAAAACATTATTATAGGCACAATAAAACACATCACGGCAAACATAATCATAGGCAGCGCTATTCTGCTAGACGAAAAGTACCTAATATAGCGACGACAGCACCATTGACAAAGCCTATACGGCGCAAAGTTTGAAGTTGCAGTAACAATTAATGTAATAACACTCGCTATAACAGTCAATACTAAAAGCAGAATTAGATTTTTCTTAAACTCATATGAAAAATACTTTTTCATCATAGTGATTGCCCTCCTGCCGATAAATGAAACAATTCCTCAAAATCAATGTTCATTTCATCAATGACCAGCGGCTTTAATAAATTGATCCTTGTCAAAATTTCTTGTTTATCACCTAAGCACACAATCCTTATAATTTTGCCGCTGCTTTCAAATGACCTCACTTCAAACCCTAAATCACCCCTTAGCACTATCCTATCAAACGCAATATTAAACTTTAGAATATTATCCTGCGCACTTTTTAAGCTGCCCGACCTTGACACTTTTTTGCCGTCAAGCAATGCATAACCGTCACAAATATCCTCTAGCTCTCTTAAGGAGTGGCTTGCAATAACAACTGTAGTACCATATTGGCTGGTTAGTTCTGCCACTCCATTCTTGAAAATCTGTCTGGCCTTAGGGTCAAGACCATCAAACACCTCGTCTAAAAGCAGGTATTTAGGGCGGGAGGCAAATGCGATAGCAACAAACAAACGCCGCCTCATTCCTTTTGAAAAATTTCTTAAGGGCGCATATTGATCTAAACCAAACAAACCCATATACATCCTAAAGATGCTTTCATCAAAGTCATAAAAGGTTTTATATATTTCTTTTATGTTGTTTCCGTTTGCTATGGGAGAGAAGAACGGCTCATCAGGCAAAAATAAAACTTGGGCTTTTTTGCTTTGGTTTTCAAAAATATTTTCACCATCAAATAAAACCTGCCCCTTGTCAGCTTTCATCACGCCCGCCATTATTCTGAGCAGGGTAGATTTGCCGGCCCCGTTTATCCCGACAATGCCAAATTTAGAGCCCTTATCAATAACAAAACTCATATCAAAAAGAGCAACAAATTTGTCATAGCGTTTGCCTAGATTTTTTATTTCTATCATGCTTGCCTCCTTTTTTTGCAATGAAAAGCTGATGGATTTTTGGCATGTGTGCTTGTGTAACATCCACAATGCATAGCGCATAGACCCGTTTCCTAACCTAAAAGCAGTGGATAGAGAGTGGATTTTTAGTGCAAAATTTCATTGTTTTCGCTGTCTATACTGAAGGCATTGACAAAAAATGGAGTTTTACATAAAAAAGACACCGCTGGACATCTGCTTTTAGGTCAGGAAACGGATCTATTAACTAAAACACCCAGTCACCATTTTCAAATATAACCAATTCACTTCCGTCATGCTTGGTTGCCACTACAGATAAATCCGCTGTGCCAATCATAAAATCCACATGCTCTATTGAATCATTCATGCCTGCTGCTTTAAGCTGCTCTTTAGACATGTTTGTTCCGTTTTTAACACATCCTGCAAAGCTTCTTCCAATTGCCAAATGACAAGACGCATTTTCATCAAACAAGGTATTATAAAATAATGTCTTTAAATTTTGAATAGGCGAATTATACCCCACAAGTGCAATCTCACCCAAATAATGCGACCCCTCATCCGTTTCAATAATTCCTTTCAAAGTCTCATATCCCTCTTTTGCACCAAAGTTTATGCACCTGCCATCCTTAAACTCCATCCAAAAATCATTTATAATCACTCCCCTTCTTACAAGCGGCAACGCCCCAACAACTTTTCCGTTTGCAGTCCTAAAATCAGGCGATGCAAAAACCTCTTCAGTAGGCAAATTCGCCGTAAAATCCCTGCCATAATGACACGCCTTTGCCGCACCCGTAAACTCATATCCCTTTGGCATATCCATAGTGATGTCCGTGCCGATAGAGTTTGTCATGCGAATAGACTTAATTTTTGCTCTGTTTAATATCCTTGCTCTTTTTGCCAAGCTGTTTGCGTGCCTTCTCCACATTTCTAAAGGGTTCTTTTTATCCAGACGCACAGTTTTGTGAATATGCTTCCACAGCTGAACAACAGCCTTTTCACCTTTTAGATCAGGGAAAACCTTTTCAGCCCATTCTTCATTTGGATAGGCCGCCAAGCACCATCGGATTTTGTCAGAGCCGGTGGCTTCACGCAGGTTTTTCATGGCATTAGACGATGCGATTGTTGCGATTTTAATTTTGTTAGGGTCAATGTCTTTCAGCAGCTCCGGACGCTCTGAAATGATGTTGATAAGCGGAGCTTTGTTTTCTACAACCCAATCCCGTGATGCCACTATCCAATCAGGTATAGAGGTCAAGTCCTCATCAGTTTGGTATTGGTATGCCATTTTGCCTATTTTAGCATGCATCCAAAAGATAACAACCTTTTTTGCGCCCGCTTTATATGCCGCCTCTGCTACGGCTTCAACTAGGTCGGCTGACTCTACATCGGCGCTTATGGCGACCATTTCGCCTTGCTCTAAGTTTATACCCTGCCTAACTATAAGCTCGGCATAGGTGTCTAGTTTTTTGTCAAATTTCATTTTTGTATATTTCTCCTATTGTGTAATTTTATTTTTATCAAATATAAATGTAAAGTATAAACTATTGGGAGTGCAAAAATTTCATGATACAGTTAATGAGTTATTTATTAAGAACGCCCGTAGGGGCGACCATTGGTCGCCCGCAAAAAACCACACTTAGAGGGAATTTTTGTATAATGATGATTTGTTCGGGCGAGCATTGCTCGCCCCTACAGGTTTAACAAATATATCACGAATTTACCACTCACGAAATATAAAAGCTAGAACAGGTCATTATACTTAAATCATCTCTCTGACCCTAAACTCTGCACCTAACACCCCTGCAATGCTTTCACACTCTTTTTTCTCTTTATCACTCAATACATCCACAACAGTCAAAATCGTCTTTATCCCAGCCGCAACACAGCTTCTGGCAAATTCTATCATACTCTCATACGCATTGTCAAACACAGATTTGACCAATTCATCATATTTTGTTTTATTCGGCGCATTAAGTGAGATTGACACCGCATCAATGTGGGTTTTCAAATCCGTAATAATATCCCGTGAGTTTATAAGGTTGCCATGCCCGTTTGTATCTAATCTAGTTGGAATATTTAGAGTTTTTATGAAGGCCGCAATCCTTATTATACTTTCAATACGATAAGTAGGCTCACCAAACCCGCAAAATACAATCTCTTTAATCCTTGATAGCTTTGTATGAATTTTTATTTCTTTAATCACCTGCCCCGCACTCGGCTCAGCATCAAGCCACAGCTTATGCCCAAATATATCGCCATTGTTACGCACACAAAAACTGCAAGCGGCACTGCACTTGTTGGTCAGGTTTATATAAAGGCTGTCGCCGATTTTATAGGTATATATGCTCATGTTTTTATTTCAAAATTATATCTTAAACAGCCTGCTTGCATTTTCGCTGGTTATCCTCTCTGTTTCTTCAAAATCCATCTGCAATATACTCGCCAATTTATTAATCACCAGCCGCACATTTTTTGGCTCATTCACCTTGCTCCTAAACGGCTCCGGACTCATCCACGGGCAATCAGTCTCCGCCAACAATCTGTCAATCGGTATACTTTTAACAATCTCGTCTTTAGCCGCATTTTTAAAAGTAACGCTTCCGCCAAAAGAAATATAATAGCCTAAATCTGTATAAAACCTTGCTGTTTCAATAGAACCGCTAAAGCAATGCATGACTGCCCCATTTTTTATTTTGTGCTTATTTTGGTTTATGATGCTTTGCATATCTAAATAAGCATCTCTAAGATGAAATATAATGGGCAGCCCACTCGCCTCTGCCAAATCCAATTGCTCTAATAAAAATCTTTTCTGCGTGTCCCTATCACTAAATTTGTGAAAATAATCCAAGCCAATCTCGCCAATAGCAACTACTTTTTTGTTTTTAGACAACCGGTAAATTTTTTCCAGATCGCCGTTTTTTGCTTCAGAAACGCTGTTAGGATGAATACCCACAGTCGCAAAAATATTTTCATGGTCCGTTGCAATCCTCACCCCCATTTCACTCGTTGCCAAATCATAACCCACGCAAATAATTTTTTCCAGCCCATCATTGACCATTTCATCAACAATGCGCCTATAATCAAGTCTTTCACTTTGCAAATGTGCGTGCGTATCTATCATGTGTTTGCTTCCTAAATCATAGATTAATCCAACAGTTTTTTCAATTCCTCAAGAGTATTAGCAAACTCTTGCATCGCCGCTTCATAGCTGTCTGCTTTAGCCAAATCCACTCCGGCATCCTTTAATATTTCATATGGTCCCTTATGTCCTCCGGCTTTTAAAAATTTCTCTTTATAAACCTCAACATATTCCGGCTCGTCTAATATTCTTTTTGCAATATTAACTGCTGACGCCAGTCCCGTTGAATATTGATAAACATAAAATGCATTATAAAAATGAGGAATCCTTGCCCACTCATACCTAATCTCATCATTGTGCCTAACGCCCGTACCATAATACTTTTTATTTAATTTTAGATAAGTATCACACAAGCTGCCTACAGTAAGCGGCTGCCCTGCTTTGTCCATATCATGTGTCATCATCTCAAATTCAGCAAGCATGCTTTGTCTAAACAAGGTGTTTCTGAACATGTCAAGATAATAATTTAAAAGATATGCCTTTTCTGTCTTGTCCTTAGCCTCTTTAATCATATGCTTTAATAGCAAAACCTCATTGACAGTGCTTGCAACTTCCGCCACAAAAATCTGATAATTTTCTTTGGCAAAGGGTTGGGTTTGAGCAGAATAATAGCTGTGCATTGCGTGACCTAATTCATGTGCTATGGTAAACACCTCATTAAGCGTCTTAGAATAATTCAGCATTATATAAGGATGTACGCCATATACCCCAAAAGCATATGCCCCGCTTCGTTTGCCGACAGTTTCATGCACATCAATCCATCTCTCATCCCTTGCCTTATTCAACAAATCCTGATACTCTTTGCCCATCGGCTCTAAGCCCTTTTTACATAATTCATAAGCATCATCATACTCTAATTCTATTTTTATTCCTGCGGCGATAGGACAATGCAAGTCGTACATGTTCATGCTTTTTAAGCCCAGCGTCTTTTTTCTGAACCTGATATAATCGTGAACACTAGGCAATGCCTTTTTAACTGCCTTTAATAGATTATCATACACTGCTTTTGGCACATTTGTGCCATGCAAAGCATGCTCTAATGCACTGTCAAAGCCTCTCACAGCTGCATAAAAATTGTCTGTCTTAACAGAGCCGCCATGCAACGATGCAAAAGTATTGATTAATGATTCATATGCGCCATACAAGCCCTTGAATACCAGCTTTCTTGTGGGCTGGTCTCCTGCAGTAAGATAATACGCATATTTACCAAATGTAAGCTTTTCCTTTTGACCGCCAAGTTTAAGCGTAGGCAACGGCAAATCCACATTGTTTAACATACTAAAGGCATTGCCTGTGCCGCCTAACGCAATGCCGCTCATTGACAAGATTTTTTCTTCCTTGTCACTTAATATATATTTTTTTGTTCTTAATATCTCTTTTAGATCATGGTCATAGTCACTAAAATCAGGGTCTTTAATAAGCAAATTGACCAAGCTTTCATCAAGTAAAGCTAACTCAGGTCTGACATAGGCACTTTCAGTTGCAAACGCAGAATACAGGGCTTGAATCCTATCCATCATAGAAACATAGATATCATTTGCTGAATCCTCATCCTTTTTCATGTGAGCATAGGCATACAGCTTTATTAGCACCTTGCCCATGCTGTCCATAAATTTCAGCGCCTCTAAAAGTGAAGCCTTGCTATTTAGATTCCCCTTAAATTTTGCAATAATTTTATAGTCTTGCTTGAAGTTGGCAAGCTCAGTCTCCCATGCCGCATCTGATTTAAAAATGTGGCTTAAGTCCCATTTATGCTTATCTAAAACCTTGTCTCTTGTCATGTTTATTATTTTACTCCTTGTATAGATAGAATTAATTTAATGCACTTATTATAGCACACTTTAATTGCCTTTTGCAAGCAATCTAGCAAGTATTTTTAGTCCGTAATATATAAATATGGGAAACACCGACCGGCTGTCAGACCAAAAAAAGACGGCATTACCCTAGAGCAATACCGCCTTATTATTTTGTTAAGATTTATGATTCAAAATCCCATAAAGCAAACAAGGTTACACCATCCGCCACATATAAAATCTCACTATGGAAATAATCAACATCCCTTGTATCAGGTCCGCTTGCAGGTCTCGGCTGCAATGACCATCCCAAGAATGTCGCACCTGCGGGATGCAAGGGCGCCGCAACAACACGGCTTGCAGGGCGGTCTCTATCATTATGAGGAGCATCAAGATTTGAAATTCTTCTTGTTCTTCCTATCTCTTCACCATTCTCATCATATATTGCCCTGTTTGTGATTCTTACACCTTCTACATATGTCAAGCACTCTGATATAATACTGTCCCACACTATGGGTCGTTGTGATGAGTTGAAGTGTACTGACCAGCCCGGACGACGCCATAATGCCTCTGCATATATCGTCAAATTAGTACAGCCAAAGAAAGCATGGTCACCTATTCCTCTAATATTGTTAGGAAGCACAATGCTTCTTAAACTTGAATTGTTTGCAAACGCATACTCACCTATACCTCTTAGGGTAGACGGCAATATGACCTGCTGCAAGCCATGAATCCTAAAGAATGCATACCTGCCTACTCTTGTTATCCCCTCCGGCAAATCCAGCACCTCAATGTTTTGAAGATACGCCATTGAACGATCGCCGATTGTTCTTAGAGTGCTGGGCAATCCTATACGAGTTAAAGACCAGCTGTCCCTAAATAATTCATCGCTTAAATGTATGACACCCTCAGGAATATCTATCTCAGCAAGACTAGCCATATGTGAGAAAGCTCTGGTTCCGATAGTTCTTAAGGTTGAAGGCAAGCTGATACTGCTTGCTCCCGATACAAAGAAAGCATCATTACCGATATGCACAACACCCTCAGGTATAACTACATCTGTTAAATTCCGTGTGTGTGCAAACGCACTGTCATTTATATAGGTTGCAGTAGAGGGCAACACAAAGCTGCTGATACCAGATGCCTCAAACGCTCTTACTCCGATGTAGGTTACTGCGGCAGGCATGTTGAAATCTCTTAATTCAGGAGTGTTTGCAAATGCACCTGCTCCGATTCTAGTAATATTGTTGTGTAATGTAACTCTGTTCATTGCATGATTAGCAAAGAAAAGTCCGTCACTTATTTCTGTTATGTTGGCAGGGATAGTAACATCATTAAGTACTCTCTGAAGAGCAAACGCATATGCACCTATGCTTGTAACTGTCTGAGGAATATGAATAAATCTAGCTCCGTTAGCCGGTGTGTTGTAAGGCTCGCCTCTAGGTGCAGCACTGGCATTACGAAACGCCTCATCACCTATGTGTCTTAATCCGTTAGGAAGAGAAATCTGCCATACTGAGGTATTGCCAAGAAAAGCGCGTGAGCCTATACTTCTGACTCCGGCAGGAATAGATATGTGCTCTATCATCTGATTGCCATTAAATACTCCCGGACCTATTCCTACTGTACCCGACGGTATAAGTGCATTCCCTAGCCCGCTATATGCCGCAACAAGCCATCCGTCAACACTGATAGTAAGCCACCTGCCCAGCATTTGGTCGCGCCAAATCCGCGTATTATCATAAGGATTCTCATTGCCCACTCTCCCAAATGCATTCTCTCCCATATATATGAGAGTATCAGGAAGCGATACATTGACTAGATCACTAAAACCATTAAACGCAACATTGGCTATTCCTACGGTGTATCTTTGTACAATCAGGTCTGTAATATCAGGATCTCTGTGCCCGACCAGCCAGTATCCATTGGTTCTGTTGCCTACATAAACATAATTTGTAGGGCTATTGTTCCATATTCCGGTATTATTAAACGCATTTTGACCTATTCTCGTAACTGTTGTAGGAATTTGCACCTCATCTAAGGATGTTGCATCAAAAAAAGCATGCATATCTATCGATGTTACTCCATGCGGAATAACCAGTCTTTCAATTCCGGATAATCTAAATGCCTGAGATTCAATATGTCTTAAAGAGCTAGGCAGAGTCAATGCTCTTAAATTGGCTGTTGCTTGAAAAGCATGCGAGCCTATGACAGTTACATTTGGTCCAAGAACAACATTTACAAGATTGTTGGCACCACTGAAGCTTGCGGTTGGCACTCTTCTTAGCCCGCTAGGAAGCGTAACGCTGGTTAGCTGAGAAGCAAAAGCAAAGGCAAACTCACCGATATAGGTGACAGTATCAGGAATAACCATCTCTGTCAATGAAATAGCTGCCCTAAACGCACTTGCACCTATTGTTGTTACGCCCGTTCTGCCGGTCGCCTGACAAGCCTCAGGAAAAACAATACTTGTCAGTCTTGACGCATTCCTAAAAGCATCTTCACCTATTCTGTTTATGTTGGGACCCAAAACTATGCTGCTTAAGCCTGCAGCTGCACCGCCAAAAAAGGCACCGTCTGCAATGGCTGTAATAGGCAATCCGTTGTGGTACGCAAATATCTCAACATGACCTAATGCTTCACCAAGACCCGAAACTTCATATTCTGTAGAATTGTTAATAAGCCTATAAGTTACACCTGACGCTCTTTCATAGTTTATAAATTCCGGTTCAGACCATTCTGAATCTCTATAAAACTGAAGATCACCGGTACGAGCCATAACCTCAATACTGTATCTGCCTGTCAGCAATAGATTACCGGCAGGGTCAGTAAGACCAAAAGGTATTTTCCACCAGTTAGGAGTAGTTCTTCTTGGACGAAGCTCAAATGCCGGCTCTGTTTCAACAGGATTGTTAATTATCTCCCAACAAATCGCACAAGTAAACGCATAGCAAACATCACAAAGATCTACCCCCGGGATATGGTCGCAGGATACTATGCACTCACAAGGGTCCCCCGGAATATAGCACCGTCTGCAATGCTCGGGCGGTCTTTGTACACCGACATAATATATATCACACATTATTATCGGTTCGCCATATTCATCCGTACCATATCTGTTTACGCAAAACCAAGTAGGTGTATCAAAATAATTCATCTCAATTGTATGGCTGAATTCATTGTCAACACCTGTTATTCTGATGGCATAGCCTCCAGAAGAATACGAAACCTGACTCCATGATATTTCATTAGATATATTGTCAAATTCTATATCAGTAGGAGTTGCCAGCTGTTGTCTGCCGTCGCAAGCAGAAAATGCCACAAGTGCGCCTATCATCATACTCAAAATGACTAGGCTGAACATAAGCACTCTCGCTAATTTTTTGTGTCTAGAAAACGATTTTGATTTTTTCATAATTGTCTTCCTCCTGATTGTAGGTTTATTTTCACAAGAAATTATGGACCAGCCTAATTTCTTATACTATAGATACAACTCAAGGTGCCAAAAGGTTACAAAAAACTTTTGATTTTTTTGTAAAAATTTATGACAGCCTTCAAGCTATAGCTGTCAGCAAGCTTTTATCTGCCTTGCATAGCCTTTTTTCTTTGCTGCATTTCTCTTTTGATTTTTCTGTCTCTGACAATTTCCCAAGGCCACTTAAACTTGAACTTTCTAGCAGCAATATCCAACAAGAATAAACTTATTATAAGTATCAAAAACAACACTCTGGGATTCCAATACCTATTCGTATAATGCTGCACCTCGCTTATGGCAATTTCGGCAAGTTCTAATAAGGAAACCGCGAAATTTTGCTCTAAAGCAACCTCTCCCCGTGCATTTATCGCAACCACATTGCCCGCATTATCAACGGTTATAAAATTCCCCCCCCCCATATCAGAGCTTCTTTGACCCAGCATCGCAGACATACGCGTGCTTATTTCATATTCCGGAACAAAATAATTAAATTCCTCTGAATACCTAAATGTAAAATGATAGATAACCTCAACAACAAGATCGCCGTTGGCTCTGCGGTGTGTGAAAATCAACTCATATATACCCGCATAAGGCATATAAAACCATGTGCGGGGATTGCCTAATGATTTGTCAGCAACTCTCGTTTGAAACGGCGCTCTATTGCGGCCAAGTATACCAAATGTCCCCTGCAAAAGGTCCGGCGTGCCGTCAGTTCCTGTCCTATCATTAACCATAATAGCCACAGTATCACCCTCTCTAAGGTCAGCCACATCAAGTACCAGGTTTACGGTACGATTGTCTTGAATAAGTGTACCTGGAATAATCCTGATAGGTCTTAGCGCAACATCATGTATAGGAAACTGGTTTTGGACTATGTTATATATAAGGTCTTGCCCCACATCACTTGTGACAAACTGATGTCCCCATGAGCCAAACTCACCCGATAGGTTGGACATAAACGCCCCTACTCTGCCTCTGCCAAAGGTCCAATAGGCGTATATCGGAACCCCGTATATCCCTGTCAACGGAACCCTTACGCTTTGGTCATTTCTTACTCTTGCCCCATAAAATCCCCACAATTCAGGAAACTGACCCGCTTCAAAATGTGACCCCTCAGGGCATCCCGGCCGTTGTGTAATATGTGTAATATCACTCATCCTTGTTCTGAAGCGCATAGTATTAGACTGAGTTACCATAGCAACATTTAAATCAGCTATAACCGCATCAACAAGCTCCGGAGACATAATAGTCACAGCCATGCCGCGAACCTCACCGGTTCCGTCGGGGCTTCCGCCTGCCCGTCTCACCATACGGCTGCCCGTATCTGACGCCGCCGGCATCTGATCTGACCTTATAGAAATAACAGACAGTGATATATTGTTGCGTCTTAGTGTATCAATATGCGGATAAGCATCCTCTTGCAAGGGGTTGTTTGGCTCTCCGTCAGTAATAAACATAACATGCCTATTTTCAAATGTCGTTTTGGGCACTAAAAGATCAGCTGACATTCTCAACGCTTCACCGTATATCGTTCCGCCAACCGCTTCTATGCGTTCAATCGCAGATATTATCTCCGGTGCACGCGCAACAGAGGTCATGCCTATATCTGTCCTTGCATTATGGGAAAAGGACACTATACCCACATAATCTCTTGGGTCCAACATACTTACCGCCAAGCTTGCCGCTCTCCTCGCTATCTCCATTCTTGATCTTCTTTGACCGCCTTCAATAACATTCATACTTCCGCTGCGGTCAAGCACTATAACCAACGCAAGCGGCGGCATAAAGTCAACAGACTCTACAGGAAGCATTTGCTCATACAAGCTGGGTCTGTTGTTTGGTCTCATGTCATATCTGTCCCAAGTATTTGCAAAACCGTCTGTATGACCTCCGATTTTCAATAGCCCTCCGCCCTGAACATAAACATATTCATGCAATATCTCTTCAAACCCGTCCGGCATGTCTCGCCTTGCAATATTCATCAAAATAACCTGGCTATACTGCGTAAGCTCTAACAAAGTGGTCGGAGCATCAGCAATGTTTCTTACCCTTATCCCGCCATTTTCAGGCATAGCAGTGCCTTCCGGAACAACAACGCTGCCTCTGCCGACCAACACACTGACAAGACTATCATGCTCGTTTCCATGACTTAATATAAGCAGCCTATCAAACATATCCAGGTTTACAAACAAATAGTATTGATTGTTGGCGCCTATAGTATCCACCATGCTTTCAACCTCTACTAAAACCTGATGATTTCCGGCACGGTTAAATGTGTGCGGAACAGAGACATTGTTTATACCCCGTGTTATGTTTACCAGCTGCAAATCTCCCCTTTCATGCTCATCAGGCTGGTTGGCATCGTTGGTAATTCTGATATAGACAGGTCCTGAAAAAGTGCTTTCTAATTCAACATTAAAATACATTTGTTGACCAACCGTAATGCTTCTTTCAGGCAATCTAACAGAATTAATTTGCACCTCATTGTCTAAAACGCCTGAATGAAACCGCACAATGTCCAGCATAATGTTCATTTGGTTTAGAAGCATGGCGGCTGCTATTGCATTGCCGTCTGTTTGCCTGCCGTCCGTTATTAAAATAATTTTTTGACTTGCGTCGGGTCTGTCAAATAATTGCGAAGCATACATCAATGCATCAGCAATATTGGTGGCAGTATTATCAAATCTATAAGGAGAAAAATAGTCTGCAGTCAAGACGCGCGTCCCGTTTATAAAATTTTCATAGGTTTCGCTTGCGTTAGTACTAAAATCAGAAATAAGCTGAGGAGCCCTGGCAAACTGGACAACTGCTACTCTAAAAGTACCGTCCGAATTAGCATCAAGCACAGAACGGACAAAGCGCTCTGACCTCCCTTGTGCCGAATTCCAAAATTCCTGTGTCCCGAAAAAGCCATCGCCCCTTGTCCCTCTGTCTTGCTCCCAGCTCATGCTGTATGAAGTATCCACAACAATGATTATGTCGTTTTCTTCATATGGGATAGTATAAGTAAACCTAGCCCCGGTCAATACAGCGATTGCCAAAACTGCGACTACCAAATGCAGGACAAGAGAAACAACTCTATACCTTGTGCGCCTGTGTCTTTTGTCTACTCTAAAATAAAATATAAGCGATAACGCCACTAGCGGCAAAATCAAGAACCATAGCCACACACTCCACGGATATCCGTGCTCAATTCCTAAATTTGACATAATTTTTTACCTCACAAATTTATTTTTCATACTAATTTTGCAATCAGTATTATATAGAAGGGTATCATCAAGCTATTTGAATATTTTACATATTTTTCATAACTGATAATACTCGCTCTAACACAATAAAGCCTAATAGCAGCGCTGCCAAAATGATATAAATGTCAAAGTCAAGTCGGTCCGGAGGCGGCACCATTGGTGAATTAAACTCTGCTATGCGCAAAAAATTGCTCTCCTCTTCCGGTATTCTTACAAAAAAGTGTTCTTGACTAGCCGGTCTATACTCAGAGATAGTTTGTCTCAAATAACGAATACCGGGAGTCCAGCCAACAATATGATAAGGAAGAACTATATTGGTGTGTGTACCCGCATAACCAAGAGTCGCCGGTCTGTTGGTTTCTATCATGACTGCCTCTGATTGAGCAAAGGTAACCGTCTCGCCAATATCAAAAACACTGCTAGTCAGGGTAGGTGGGAAAAATAAATTTATTAGATTATAAATAAGTACAGGAAACTCAAGATTTAAGGTGTGATTTGTAAAAAACGAGGAAAATGCTTTGACCGCAATTCTTGCCGACTGAGTGTTTCTAAGCATAATCGCCGGCTCTAATACCCCGCCGTAATCAACATAAGTAAGCACCCTGAATTCATCATGCATGGGCATAAGTCTTCTGTGACGATTTACATATACATTGTCCAAATTATAGCGATGTAACAATTGACTGGAATAGCTGGGTGACCGCTGCATCCTGTTTAGCTGTGCAGGGACTCTGTGTATATTGTTTCTTAAAACGGGATCAACTGTAAAGCCTCCGTTGATTGGTGCAATCTCGCGGTTATTAAACATAACAGGTCCGCCATAAATCAAAAGGGACGCGCCGTCCATAGGAAGCTCTCTTGGAATTTCATACTCAAATATGTATAAATCAAAGCCTGTCAGCAATCTGTTGTTGGCTTGCATTTCTGCCAGTGAATATATTTCAAATTCTATGTGGTATCTATCCGCCAACGCATAACGCAAGCTTCCTAGCATGGCAAAATAAAAACGATTTGCAAGCGGGGATGCATATAATATCCTAATAGTCTCTCTTCTTCCGCCAAAAACCTCATATACATTATCATACGAAAATGAATCCTGCACCAAAAGCGAAACCTGCGCTCTATGAAACTCAAAGACACCTACCTCAAACTCCCCCTCCCCGTTGCCGATAACACCGGTATCAAACACTACAGTAACCGGAGTACCGTCCGCCAGCGCTCGTTCAGTTATGACTACCGGCCGAGTTTGCACACTATCGTCAGTATCATTAATCCCCCATAGGACAAGCTGCACCGGCACATTCGCATCTATGCCAAAAACTGCAATCTCCACCTCAAAAACAAAAAAGCCTTCACGACGCACATTGACATTCAAAATCGCCGCATTCCACTCTAAATCGTTTCCGGTATATGTATTTGAATCCATTTGAGCAATGTTTATAATATTAACATTGCAGCTGCTCGGCTGATTAAATTCAGTAGCAGTAACCAAATGCACCTCTGCCAACGGATTTACAGCAAGAATTTCTTCTGCAAACCGCATAGCCTCATTTATGTCCGAGCCGGCAAAATTCATCAGCGGCGGATAGCCCTGACGCACAAACCGCTCGGTTCCGTCAGCCTCTACCAATATTGAGCCGCCGCGCAAGCTATCCAATTGATAATTTAGCTCAGCTACATTTCTAATTCCGGAAAAAGGTACTTCAACAGGATTTGACGCCACTACCAAAGTTATTGAGTAATCTGTGGCAAGATTAGAAAGATACCCCTGTCCAAGCTCTCTTATGCGTTCTATTCCGCGGTCAAAGCGAGTGTTTGCAGAATCTCCTTGATGGGCAAGCATGTTTACAGAAGCATCCAATACAAAAATCTGTTCATTTACATCCGGCTCAATTGCCTCCGTTATCAAAGGTGTAGTAACCGCAAAAGCGCTTATTGATATAATCATGATTTGACAAATGACTATCAATAAGTTTGTAATAAGATTAAACGGGACCTTTTTTCTTTTATAGCGCAAGGATAGCTTCCAAACATGAGTGCTTGAAACAAACTTTTGCTGATAATTTGGCTTTAGGATATAGATGATAAGCAGGATAAGTAATCCCAAAAGCGCCAACAGTCCCAGCGGGTACCACTCCATGAGTGATGATTCTGCATAATATTCCATAAGAATGACCTTTGCTCCTTTGTTATCAAAAAAATTGTTGATTGTTTTGCTAAATGCCGATAAACGACAGGAAATACTAAGATAAATGACAAAGCATTTAAATTAGTATTTCTTGTACGAAGTATCTAAAATTAGTTTATTCAAAAGTGTTAAGCGAGAGAGTAATAAAATATGATTGTATCAGCAATCGCAAGGCAGGTGTTAAATCCTCTCCTGCAGCAAGCAATGCCAATGCATTTGTTATTGTTTCTCTCAGCAAAGTCTCACCATCTCTCCACAAATTTTCTAAGCCGTCTATTACATTATTAGGATCCAACGGATCCTCCTCGTCGTCTTCCTCAATAGGATCGTCGACCTCCGTTTCTCAATCACTTTCGCCGTCGCCGCCCTCATCCATCAGCTGGAATAAAGCGCCGTCAACGATATCATAGCTTAAATCTAGGTCCTGCCTAATGGGGTTTTCGCGGCGTGGGTCACCCTCATCAAAATAGAACGACCACTCCACAAAGCCAAACATAGGGAAAGCAATGGCTATAACCCGGCGCGCATTTTCACCCTCTACAATGACCTGAAAGGTATCACCTCTGATATAACCGCCTCCCATATGAGCCATAAGCTCAATGGTCCAATATGTGAAAAGCGGATCGGGATCAGGCTCTATCTCCGGGTCGTCCGGTCTTCTGGAATACCCCGTCCAGCCTCCCATAGGGGTGTCTATATTCACCGCAGTAGCAATGGTCGTTGATGTGAATACAACAGCAAGCGCCGAGGCAACAATAATGGGGATAAGCATAAAGGCTGCAATCTTCATTTTTTTAGGGCTTGACTTTGCCAGTGCTGCCTTTGCGTCCTCTCTTTGCGCCACCGCCATAAATGATTGGTCTTGCTCAAACTCCATCATGGTGACTATTCTTTCTTCAAGACCCAAAGCGTCTATGCGGCGCACAACCTGCTCTGACTTGGGCTTGAAAAATATAGCATAGACTATCGGAACTGTGATAATCAGCACGACAAAGATTATGCCCACTGAAATCAGCGCCCTAAGCAGCCCGACACTCATTGTGATATATTCCATTCTGTACTGAACCGCAAACATGCCTGTGACGAGCGCAACAATGGAGAATGCCGCCCCTGCCGCAAAGCCTGCCGCCAAGCCTATTATTAAGCTTTTGAGCAGTCCTTCCAGTCTTAGCCGTTTGTAGTATTTTTTGAAAAGCTCATTTTTTTTCATATTTTCCTCCAAATTTAATTGTGGCTTGTATCCTTAGTTGTTTTTAGCATAATACTACAAATTACATATAGTATTATCCTATAATAAAAAAGTATACAATAGCTGCTTGCCCCGTGTCAAACAAAAACACAATGATATTCAATTTATTTTTAAGAAAATTTTTGTAAATTTCTATGGCTTTTACCGCGCGGGGAGAGCAAAAAACCATAAAGAAATTTTCTTATACTACAGATACAACTCAAAGTGCCGAAAGGTTACAAAAAATTTTTATTTTTTTATTTTTTTGAGCTTGCTTAATATTATGAATAAAAAATTATGAGGAGGAGGCTAAAATTTCATGATGCAATAAATTTGTTATTTATTGAGAACGCCCGCAAGAGCAACCTATGATCGCCCCTGCGGTTTAACAAAAATATAATAATATTTTAGCACCCCAAAAATTATTACACCCCTAATGTTTATATATGCTGCGCAAGGCATAATATCTATTTAATTAATTTTCACAAGTGTTTTTATTTTGCGCCTTAAGCTCCGCATGTCAAAAAGAAAAAGAAAATGTGAAAAAAGTCCAAAAACCATGTAAAATTGCTTGAAAAAAAAAATTAATGCTTGTATAATTGTTTGGTATGTTGCCGAGGGGGGCTATATTTAGCATCCTAATAAACTACAGACGAGGGGAAATATTCTAACTCCTCATCAAGAAGATACTACTATATTATAAGTGTTTTCTAAAAACAATGGTCTGAAGCAAAAATAAATACAGACCGAAAAACCGGAGGAAATAAAAATGGCTAAAGCTAAATTCGACCGCTCAAAACCCCATGTCAATGTAGGTACAATCGGCCACGTTGACCATGGAAAAACTACTTTAACAGCATCTATCACAATGACTCTTGCTGCTAAGGGCTGGTCAGACAAAATGAAATATGAGGATATTGACAAGGCTCCAGAAGAAAAAGCCAGAGGTATCACTATCAATACTGCCCATGTTGAGTATCAAACTGCAAACCGTCACTATGCCCATGTAGACTGCCCTGGACACGCGGACTATGTTAAAAACATGATCACGGGTGCTGCGCAAATGGACGGAGCAATCTTGGTTGTCGCGTCAACTGACGGTCCTATGCCTCAAACCAGAGAGCATATTCTTCTTGCCAGACAGGTTGGCGTTCCTAAAATCGTTGTATTTATGAACAAGGTTGACCAAGTTGATGACCCTGAGCTATTAGAATTAGTAGAAATGGAAATCAGAGATTTGTTGTCCGCTTATGACTTCCCCGGCGATGATACTCCAATCATCAAAGGCTCTGCGCTTAAAGCATTAGAGGCTGCAACTGCAAACAATGTAGAAGGCCCTGAGTGCAAGCCTATCTTTGATTTGATGGAAGCTATTGACGCTTATATCCCTGAGCCTAAGCGCGATATTGACAAAGCGTTTTTGATGCCTGTTGAGGATGTATTCACTATCACAGGTCGTGGTACAGTTGTTACCGGTCGTGTTGAAAGAGGTGAAATCAAAGTTGGTGATAAGGTTGAAATCGTTGGTTTGACTGCAACTAAAGAAAGCACAGTAACAGGCGTTGAAATGTTCAGAAAGCTTTTGGACAGTGCAAAAGCCGGTGATAATGCCGGTATCCTTCTTAGAGGTATTGATAGGGACGCTGTTCAAAGAGGTCAGGTTCTTGCAGCTCCTAAATCTATTACTCCTCATAGTGAGTTTACTGCTGAAATTTATGTTTTGAAGAAAGAAGAAGGCGGACGCCACACTCCGTTCTTCAACGGATATAGACCTCAATTCTATTTCAGAACAACGGATGTTACCGGTACAATTGACCTGCCTAAGGGTGTTGAAATGGTTATGCCCGGCGACAATGTGTCTATCACTGTTAAGCTTATCAACCCTATCGCAGCTGAGCAAGGACTTAGATTTGCTATCCGCGAGGGCGGCAGAACAGTTGGGTCTGGTGTAGTTGCTAAAATTATAAAATAATAAAAAAATCTTTAGGAAAGGTAAGCTATATAAAATATTCAAATCTTTAGCTTACCTTTTTTCTAAGGTATATAAAGGAATAAATATGAATGAATTTGAAAACAACAGCTACATACCAGAACAACAGCCAGCTGACTCATCGAACTTAAGTCCGCAAAACAGCACCAATGACGGCAATGCGCATTTAAAAAAACTTGCATCCAGCGCTCTCTATAATGGAATATTTGGCATAATTTTTTCTGCGTGGACTGTGCTGGCAATATTTGGTTTGCAATGGACAGACACCTTATGGGTAGTTCTTTTTGTCGGAGTAGATTTTATTTGCAGCATACCAGCCATCATCAATGCAATAAGGGCACGACAATACAATAAAACAATGTTTATCGCCGCTTTAGCAATGGGTATAATTTCAGCAATAACATCTTTGACGGTATTAATAATTTGGGCGATATAATTGCCTTATAGTTTCCTAAAAAGCGCCATCTGTATATCAATTGCAGACGGCACTTTTTTTATTGTTTAAGTTTTATAAATCACTTTGCAACTGTTTTTCGGCAAACTAATCAGTTATCAGCGCTTCAAACACTTCCTTGTCCAATATATCCTTAGATTCATCTTGACTAATAGACAAGGTTTCTTCATTTTGTTTTTCTTGTTTTTTGTTTTTATATAATTTCATAATAATGTTTGTATCAGGTCCGATAGGAATATACAAGTCTTTTTTGACTAGTAATGATAAATTGTTGGGAAGAAAAGATTATTTATAATGCTTTTTTGAAAGTTTTTGCTTGACATTGCACCAAGTCTTTGATATAATTGCTCTAATATACAGGACTATAGCTCAGTTGGTTAGAGCGTTGCCTTGACATGGCAAAGGTCGCTGGTTCGAGCCCAGTTAGTCCTACCATATAAAAAAGCACCAAGCTTATTGCTAAACTCGGTGCTTTTTTCTTTGCTTTCTCAATATAAAAACAATTATATAAACGCTTGAAAATACTCTCCCCTGCCAACTGCTAATAATACCGCTATGCCGGTGAAACAAACAATGATTATTTAACTGCCTTTATCTTTTTTGAAGCAACCTTTTTACACGCTTTTTTGGCATCATATATCTTGCGGTGCTTAAACTCTTGGCTTTTGCCGTCATTCCAATTTTGCACAGGGCGATAATAGCCTGTTATTCTTGAATATGTTTCTGTTTTTGTTTTGCAGGTGGGGCAGGAATATTTTTCACCTGATAGATATCCATGCTTAGGACAGATTGAATAGGTTGGAGACAGCGTATAATAGGGCAAGGTATAATTTTCTGCAATCGTCCTAATAATCGTTGCAGCCGCCCTCCAATCAGATATTTTCTCACCTAAAAATGTATGAAAAACTGTTCCGCTTGTATACAAAGTCTGCAATTCATCTTGAATATCTAAAGCCTCAAAAACATCCTCAGTATACCCGACAGGCAAATGCGAGCTGTTTGTATAATACGGCGTTTCCTCTTTTGCCCCTGCCGTCCTAATATCAGGATACCTTGACACATCATGCTTTGCCAGCCTAAAGGATGTAGACTCAGCAGGCGTCGCTTCTAGATTAAACAAGTCCTCATACTTTTCTTGATAATCAGACAATCTCTCTCTCATGTGATTAAGCACCTTTTTAGAAAACTCCTGTGCCTTTCTATCCGTCAAATCATTGTTTATCCAGCTTGCATTCAAACAAGCCTCATTTAGACCTATCAAACCGATAGTAGAAAAATGATTATTAAATGCTCCTAAATATCTCTTTGTATAGGGGTACAGACCCTCGTCCATCAGTCTTGATACAACCTTTCTTTTGCTGTCTAAGCTCCTTGCCGATATATCCATCATCCTGTTAAGCCTAACAAAAAACTCATCCTCATTCTTGGATAAATACGCAATCCTTGGCATATTTATCGTAACCACACCAATACTTCCCGTACTCTCCCCCGCTCCGAAAAAGCCTCCCGATTTTTTTCTTAATTCCCTTAAATCTAACCTAAGCCTACAACACATGCTTCGCACATCGCTAGGCTCCATATCACTATTGATATAATTAGAAAAATAAGGAGTGCCGTATTTTGCCGTCATTTCAAAAAGCATTTTATTGTTTTCAGTCTCACTCCAGTCAAAATCCTTAGTAATAGAATAAGTAGGGATAGGATATTGAAAGCCCCGTCCGTTTGCATCCCCCGAAATCATAATATCAATAAAGGCTTTGTTTATCATGTCCATCTCTTTTTTGCAATCACCATATGTAAAATCCATGCTTTTGCCGCCCACAATGGCAGGCTGTTTTTCTAAATCAGGCGGCACAGTCCAGTCAAGTGTAATATTAGAAAAGGGTGCTTGAGTTCCCCATCTTGAAGGAGTATTTACTCCAAAGATAAAGCTCTCCAAGCATTTTTTAACCTCTCTGTATGACAGGTTGTCTACTTTTACAAAGGGTGCAAGATAAGTGTCAAAGGACGAAAACGCTTGCGCACCCGCCCATTCGTTTTGCATTATTCCTAAAAAGTTTACCATTTGGTTGCAAAGAGTTGCCAAATGTGAGGCAGGAGAGGATGTAATCTTACCGGGTATTCCGCCCAAGCCCTCTTGTACTAGCTGCCGCAATGACCAGCCTGCACAATACCCTGTCAGCATGGACAAATCATGGATATGAATATCTGCATTTTTATGAGCATCAGCAACCTCAGCATCATAGATTTCACTAAGCCAATAATTAGCAGTGATTGCCCCTGAATTATTCAATATCAAACCGCCCACTGAATAGGTTACGGTAGAGTTTTCTTTTACTCTCCAGTCAGTCAGTTTTACATAGCTGTCCACTATATCTTTATAATCAAGACTGGTTGATTTTAAAGCACGGATTTTTTCCCGCTGCTTCCTATATAAAATATAGGCCTTTGCTATGTCAGCATATCCGCCTTTAGACAGCACAATCTCAACGCTGTCTTGAATATCCTCAACAGCAATTTTTCCGTCCTTGATTTTTGTTTCAAAGTCAGCAGCCACATTTAATGCAAGCATATCAATTATGCTTTTGTGATACACCTTGTCCACGGCAATAAAGGCCTTTTCAATCGCCTCTGAGATCTTAACAATGTTAAAATCTGTGGTTTTTCCGTCTCTTTTTACAACTTGATACATAATAACTCCTTAAGCACGCCACTCATTATTATGAGGGATGATTTTTATCTGTTTCCTCTATGGGAATGGTAGTCTAACACTATATATAGTAGGCTGTCAAATGATTTAACACTATATATAGTGTTTT